>JAEEGK010000533.1_pt1 | contig 95239 bp, 88 predicted proteins | sample 8958771 | NCBI WGS metagenome assembly JAEEGK01 (sample SAMN16246547, study PRJNA631951) | gut metagenome | biome: gut microbiome; feature: rumen; material: SC-attached | host: Bos | place: Iran: Karaj | collected 2018-10
CTTCGGCGACAATAGCGTTATCCAACACTTGCTGCATCACCCAACAACTTTGGACGTTGGGTTCATCGGCAATCGCCTTACGATAGGCTTCCTTTTGGTCTTCACGGAAGGTAGAGCCTGCACGGACGAGGCAATCTGCTACTTTATCTTGAATAGTCATGATTTTTTGTTTTTTAGAAATTCGAGGGGTTCGAGGGGTTCGAGGGGTTCAAGGAGTTCAAGGAGTTCAAGGAGTTCAAGGGGTTCAAGGAGTTCAAGGGGTTCAAGGAGTTCAAGTTAAGCTTTGCTTTTGAACCTTTCTAACCCTTTAAACCCTCAATCATAGATCGAAGCTCCTTTCGCTGCCGCTATGATGGCCTGATACTTGACCACCTTCAACCTGTTGAAAGCCTCCATTCCCAACTCGGGGAAAGCCACAATTTCTTGTTCAACAGTTTGACTACCCAACAAGGCTGTCACGGGCGGAATGATGGCAAAGACAGCATTCTGCTCCGCCAAGGCTTTCACGGTTTCCTTTGAGATGGCTCCTTTGCCCAAATGCATTTTCACGCCATGTCTTGACAAAGGCTCAAAAGTACATTCAATCTCTACTTTATTGCTTGAAGTTGGGCCTACACCAGCAGGACTAACTGCTGTGTGGAAGATAACTGCACCTTGCAGGTCAATACCCAAATCATTCAATGTCCCTTCTTCGGCGGCATTAACGATTTTAGGCAACACTGCATCACGACCAGTGTAAATGTTGCCTGTGATGGTCACCACATCGCCAACTTTCAGTTGGCTAACTATATCCTCTGTCAGAGGAGTATAAAGATCTTTTATCATTTCTGTTTATTTTGAAGTATTCTGTCGTACCCTTTTTGAATCCAATAAGCCAATACAATGGTGATAAGTAGTCCAACTATACCAACATACAGAAACATAATATAAGGATTACTTGGCTGCCAAAGCCATAATAGTGCTTCATCAACCTCTCTATGAAACAAATAAATACTCAAACTAGCATAGCTTAACAACGAAATCATCCACAGGAAATTTTTGTTGTTTTTCATCTTCTCGCCGATATACATATATAGGAACAACAGCGATACCATCCCCAAAATACTATTACCCCATTTAAGCATTGAATTATTGGTCATTGCTTGCACAATCCATATTGCAACAAATAAGATCAACAAAAGAAACGTATATTTGGGTGATTTTGAGGCGGTAAGAAAAAAGCTATTACCATATTGAGAAACGAGAATTCCCAAAAAGAAGAACGGGAAATAGAAAAATGTACGCGGCTCAACAGAATGAAACATCACATGCACAATAGCAATAACAGCCATCGTTCCCGCAAACTTAAATACCTTGACCCAAAAGTTTCCTTTTGACCACAGCGGTGTTAACAAATAGAGTGAAATAAGCATAGCACAATACCACATTGTCCTAGGATGTGGAGTCCAAAAAGGCGATAATCCCACCAAACCCTTTGCTGTGTTAATCCAGGTATTGAAACCAATCAAACAAAGTATGATAGATGAAACAAAGAATAGTGGATAGAATCTAATAAAACGTTTCTTATAGAATTCTCTAACACTTCCCTTTTTATCAAATTGATACCGCGATGCCAATAAATAACCAGATAAAAACGTAAAAATTGCAAGCGACGCGTATGTTATTGTTTTTACCGCAGAATGATTATATAGTTGACCTGCATTGGCATAATCAATAGAATGATACAAAACCACCCAAATGATACTCACTGCTCTAGCAATATCAAATCCTAGAATACGATCTTTTTTCATAAACAATTACTCTCCAAACAAATCCATGTAACTTCCTTCGTTCTCAATCACCCCATACGCTTCGGCTCGCATCATGATGCGTTCCGCCCAGGCTTTGTGCGGGCCAATCTCATTCATGCCTTTGGTGCCTTTTATTACACCGCCGCTAGTATGCATAATCTGATAAGCATCGTCGTACTCATCCTTGGTCACCGCCAACATGCCGTTGATATAATTCAGATGCGAAGGATGAATACAGGTCTTTCCCATGAAGCCATTGGCTTGGTCAAGCACCAACTCGCGCATAAGGCCGTCAACGGCATCGTTCACTATAGCCTTGCGCTTCAGCAAAGTCTGTTGCAAGTCCACCTTAGGCAGCTCTGCCATGCTCTTCATTCGTTTGTTCACACGAAAATACTCCCAAACAGGACCACTCACGGTATAATCATTGTTGCGGGTGAAGACATTGAGGATGTCCATCAAGCAGTTGGCAACAGTCATGATATCATAGATGGTATAGTTGATGCCTCGGCGAACACCGAAGCACGACGAGAAATCCGTACCTCCCACGCGCACATTGAGCACCAGCTGCTTGTTTTGGTCAAGCACTCGTTTCACGGCAATCAATTCATCAAGTCGGCTCTCTTTGTAGGCCACTCGGGCATCCTCGATGATGGGCATACCGTACAGCACCTCACCAGCTCGTTCGTTGATGTCAGCAAGATGGTCCATATAGGCCGCCGCGTTGAGGCTGTTGAACTTCGGAAAGTTGAAGCCTGTGATGTAAGGTACGGTCTCTATGGGCAACAGTTTGACAAAATGCTTAAACTGCTCTACATTGCGCACACGGAAGAAAATGAGCGGAATGTCTTTGTAATCCAATTCGCCTTTTTCCACCTTTTGGCGCAAAGTCTCCAGTACATGAATACAATTCTGCTCAGCAGCTGGCACATCCTCTTCCTTGCATGCATCCTCGAAACACATCACCATAGAGGTGAGGCCAGGATATTTCTTGTCGATGATAGCTTGCGCAAAGTCTTTGGTGCCGGGCATGTACATGGTGGCTCCCAAACAGTATTGCAACAAGCGGCGTTCGGTGTATTTATTGAAATCAACCGGATCTTTTACGAACTGGTAATCTGGGTTATATTGATGATGTTTCATTGTACAATTATTTCAATAGTTCAAGAGGTTTAAGGGTTCAAGATGTTTAAGTTGATCGGAAAGTTTAAGATGTTTAAGATGTTTAAGATGTTTAAGATGTTCAAGATGTTTAAGATGTTCAAGATGTTCAAGCCTTGCGACCAACCGCTTTTTAACCCTTTAAACTCTTGAACCTTTTGAACCTTTTGAACCTTTTGAACCTTTTGAACTTTTTGAACTTTTAAACTATTTAAACTATTTAAACTTTGGACCTGCAAAATCACTGTCCTTGATTTCTTTGATAAAGTTCATAATGCCAGCAGAGAGTTTGCGACATTCAGTATATAATCCTTTATATTCTTCGGGTTCAAGATAGCCAACATCATTGGCTCGAATTAATTGTGAACGGACTTCACCACAAGAGCCTTTGGCTATAAACAAGAAGTTTACAAATTCCTTATTACCGTTTCTTTCAAAACCTTCAGCGATATTGTCCATTACGGATCCCACCGAAGCGTGTATTTGAGCGACAAAACGGTAGTCACGCTTGAACTTTTCTTTTTCGGTTATATCATAAATTTTTTTTGAAAGCTCTCTCGCTTTCTGAAATATCGCCAAATCCTCAAAATCTCGTACAGTCGCCATGTTCCTTGGGGTTTAAAGGGTTTAAAGGGTTTAAAGGGTTTAAGAGGTTTAAGAGGTTCAAGCCGTGGCTTCGTCTTTGAACCTTTGAACTCTTGAACCTTTGAACCTTTGAACTCTTGAACTCTTGAACTCTCAACTTATTTGGGCGAAACAATAGCTTCAGGGTAATAAGTATCAATGACTCTCTTCACAAGAGAAACTTGTTTGGCACGTTGTTTGGCTTCCTTTTCGGTGGTGTCATAGCTATGGTTAGCCGCAACAGAGCCACCAGTCTTCAGATATACGGGAGCAGCCACCCGGATGAAATCCGGCACTTCGTAGTGACGTATGAAGCCACCGCTTGATTTCGGGTTCTCGGTGTGCAAGTCAATCGGCACATCGATGGCGGCACGCATGGCGGCCAACATCTGCACCTGAATGTCACGCACGGGGTTGATGCTATCAGCACCCAAGGTTTCCAACACATGAGCAGAGCAAGGGTTTCCATGGCCAGAGTGGGCACTCACCTTGAAGTGGCAGTCGGCAGGAATAAAGCCCTTCTTGCGAGCCTCACCTAAGGCCCAAAGCAGGCCTTCGTCATAGACGAGGAAGCCACGAACACCCAAACGGGCACCACGGCGAATCTCTTCAATGCCACGAGCAATTTGTTCCTCTCCACGTAGGCGGTAGCCCATACGTTGGCCTTCTTCGGTCTTCACTGATGCGGAAGTGTCGGTAGTGGCACGTGGACCGCAAGCCAATACTAATTGGACATTCCATTTCTTGGCATATTCCACCATCTTCGAGATTTCTTCGTCGGTGAGGAACATGATACCCTTGGTCTGGGTGACACGGTGGATTTGGATACCGTATTCATCCAAAGCCTCAAGCAAGGCCTTCATTGGGCCGGGTCCCTGGATGCCAGGAACTTCAAAACGGTATTGGCCTCCGTCGGGAAAGCGCTTTTCTGATGTCGGTAAATCGTAAAGGTCGCCACCAGGCATCCCTATACTTTCAAGAAACGCACGCGTTTCAGACATTGTGTAGTATTTCATAATTCTTAAATATTAAATTGATTATTTCTTGATTACATATTCATGAATTGATTTCCAAGCAGCTGTTTTCTTCAATTTGCGATAGCAAAAGGGAGAAATGCCAATCTTCCCCTTTTTCATACCATTAAATTCCAATACGATGTCGTCCTCATCATCCGTAATATTACTCAGCACATTCTTCGGCATCTTGCCGTTATTGGCAAGAAGGATGAAGTTTGACCCTTTCACGCAGCCGTTTTCGACCTCTTCATTACCCTCAAATCGGATACTTCCGTCAACAATATTGTCCCGAATAATGATGTTTACATTGGCTTTATCGATGCCAGATTCGGGAGTTCTCGCACTTTCAACTTTGGCTATACGGTGGGAGTCTATACACCTGCTGTTGGCAACACCCATGATGACATTGCCATAAATCTCAAAGTTATATGCACCATCATCACAAAAGATACCTCTGTTGGATTTCATGCCAGAGAAACCATGTATGTAATTATACCGAATAACAGAATGAGCATTTTTAGTCCAAAGATAGATGGCCCCTCCGTCCATGATGCTATAGTTATCAATAGTGTTTAAATAATCCTGGTCAAAACTCAGTTCATTGTTCTCTATGATGCCACAACAGGGTTGTTTCATTTTACTTTTATACCAAACACCAACGCCAACACCGCCATAGCCATAATTAAGGAAAACATTGTCAACAACATGGTAATCTGTTCCTCGGCACACGACACAAAAAGTGTTATTCATGCGCTTACCCATTGAATTGAATTTGTTTTTCTCAACCACGGTGTTGGCGCTTGCATTATCTGACTTAATGCCATTATAGTAACAATCTTCAAACTTGTTGTTGTCTATTATTACATTGGGTGATGCTGTGATGGAAATCACATTTCCACGCATACCATAAAATCCACACTTGTGAATCCTGATTTCTTTGCACTTCGAATTCTTTACATGAACGGCGGGATTTGACTCAGCATAAGCATTGCCGTGGAATTGTAGGCCGGAAATATCTATTGAGGCAAACCTACAGTTTTGAATGGTCAGAAAACGATGTGTTGTACCCTCCCAAACCGTATTGATGTCTTTTGGCAAATGCACTTTTCCGTCTATAATACGCAAGTAATCATCTCCAGTCTCTATGTTGCAAAGTTTATAACGGATACCTTTTTTGCCGTAATTGTAATCGTCGTTCACATTGTAGCCACCGAAGGAAGACTCTTTCAAATTATTAGCGGTAAAATAAATATCAGTTCCTTCTATTTTGTCAATTTTATAAACATTCGACTGGTACCAATGTGGGATAAGTATGTATGCGTTGTTGAAATCTGTATTAGTAGACAAAGCTTCTTTAGCTTTAAGTCGGCAACGCTTTTCTGCAACATCAAGGATTTCTATCAAGCCATCAGCATATCGAACAGAAGACCAAGTCTCCACATCTCTTGCACCGCTCATCCAACTATTTTTCACAGTGAAGATGCCTTGATAATCCTCTCCATCGTGGTATTCATGCCCTTGTGGAATTAAGATTGCCCCCTTGTCATGGATGTGGATTTTTGTTTCAGGGGCATTTATGCCTTTCAAGGTGATGTGGTTTTCATTAAAAGCGTAGGTTCCTGAGGATAAGGTGACAGAAATGTTTTTTCCCCCTGTCTTAATTGTGCTTGTTAACTTTTCTTGAAGTTCGTCAAAGTCTTTTTGGCTTTTCACTTTAATGACCGTACAACCCTCGAAAGACGCTATAGCGACGAAAAGGCAACAAATTATAAAGATGTATTGCTTGAGATTGTGAAATATAGAATAGTTTTGCATCAAAGTTTCAAACAGTTTTCATCAATCTCAATACAATACCATTATACCTCCGGCTCCTCATATCCCCTCTTCCTCTTAGCCCGCTCTAATGCCTCCAAATCCTCCTCCGTCAATTTCGTCTGAACACCAAACACTTTTTTCTTAATATTTCTCATGAAGTACACGCCTATTTGTATTGTTTCCTTTTGGCAAATAACTCCTTCCCTTTATTGATAAGTTGTATCACTATGGATGTCACCAATAGAGTTGCTATAAAAGCTACAAGAGAAATCCAAATGTTAGAGCATAAACCCGAACCAGTATTGGTGTGAAGCATTCTAGCAGGAATGGTTAGTAATGCCGCTTTTAATGGCAAGTGGCTTGCCATAGCATAAAAACTATTGTTACCAAGCCAACGAATATAAGTAATTGTTCTTTTCAATATCCCTTTACTCAACAATGAACTCAATATCAAACTGAAAAGAATGGTGGAAACTGTTCCAATAAATGCATTAAGATAAAACAGCCAGGTACGATCGCCCAAACAATTATGTCCCATCGAAATATAACCATTGTTTTGCACATTAATCACCAAAAATACAGTAAGCAAAACTGTTACTACCACATAAATTAATAAATGATTATCAACACTTTGAACTATCTTTTCATGTGATAACTTTTTCACCATTAGATTGCCAAACGCAAAAAACGGAATGGCCGATAAAGCTGAATCAACGCTCCATGGCAATGTGGTGATATTGTAATAATGCGACGACATCAAAATGCCTCCCGCAGCGCATAATAAACATACAAGAATATTAGCCCAGTCGGGCAACTTGCTTATGAAATAATACAAAACATCCACCACAAACAAGCAGGTTACGAACCACAAAGCTACATTGTGTTCCAAATATCCTCCAGATCCTTGGGCAAAAACTGTTTGTAACAAATAATACCAACAATTTTGCATCGTATCGTTATGGAAAGCCAAGACTCCAACCACATATATCAGCCAGGTCACTAATGAAAATATTAAATAAGGTATCAATAGAGTCTGGACTCTGCGCTTGATAAGTTGCCAAACAGAGTCATATTTCTTTTGATTAAAACACATGCCTGAAAGGCAAAAGAACAACGGTATGTGAAAACTATATACCAATTTATATGACCATCCGAACAGCATAATATGACCCCAAATGATGGCTAACATACCAACTCCTTTGGCAATATCAATATAATCTATACGATTGTTTTCCATTTTAGATTTTTTTATTTGTTTTTTGAATACTCACGCAACATAGTTGATGATATCCCTTCCGTTCGCGGAACGATAACCACTTGTTTACCATTGGATTCGCACCAAGCTACTGCTCTTTGAAAGCCTGCATGTTGCTGATCTGGTCCTTTGGCAAATACATCAAAATCAATGTTTTGAATGTCAACATCCACATCCTTGTATATAATCACTTCGTCAACCCAACGTACTGCACTTACCATAAACAGCCGTTCGTCCGTGTTGTATACCATCTTGGTATCAGGTTTATACTTTAGTATGCAATCTCCATCCTGAACTGCAACAATAAGTTGACATTCCTCTTCTGGAAATAATTCTTTAGCATGTTTAAACAAAAGTATATGACCTATATGCAGCATATCATATACTCCAAATGTCAGTATGCGTTTCATTTTACCAATCTACTTTATAATTTAGTTTTACACCTTTTTTTTCGCACTTGGCTAAAAACTTATCCAAATCTTTGCGATGGTGCATTTTCAACATCTTGAACCGTATCTTGAAAGGAAGCAATTTTTTCAAGAAAGTCTTGAAGTTTGCTTTAAATACCTTTGCCTTGCTTTGGTTAAAATTAGCATACTTAACAGGGGTACGCCAATCTCCATACAAGAATTCCAAACACTCTTCGTATTGACGTGGTATGCTGATATTAACACCTCGAAAATCCCAATCAATCAAATCGGTCAGATATTTCTCAAACATGAATAAATTTCCATAACCAGTACGAATTTCTGGCGAGATACTATCCATGATATAAAAATCGATATATTCACCCTTACGCATCACTGAATAAAGATGGTCGCATCTCTCCACACGCACCAATTCCAGTCCTTCCTCTCGCATTTGCCAAAATGCGTTGAGAAGTTTTTCTTTGTCCTCACTGAGGATAAACAAATCAATATCTTCATCCCATTCAATGAAATTGTTTTCACGAATAATACCAAGTAGTGTACCGTATGCAGGACTTACTTTGATGCCCGCATCGTGCAGAACACGAACCACAACCTTCAAATTTTCGAAAGCCACATCGCGATCAATCTGCTTAATTCCAAGATATAGGTTTTTAGGCTTATAATGCATGCTTCCGCATGGAGTTTTAATACTTGCCATTTTCACCTTCATTTTTTAATTTGTTCACCACATTACAAATTCTCTCCTCAAACGAAACTGTCATCAAACTCTTTCTCGCCGCCTCCAAATTAGGGATAGAAGCCAAAGCCATTTGTCTATCTATAGCTTCAGCTATGCACTCTACATCTATTGGGTCAATCAACTCCCCATTTTCCTCATTCACAAGACATGAAGAGCCTGCTTTTCTCGATACAATAACACGAGACCCTGCTAACAATGCTTCGTTTGTAACCGCTCCAAAAGCTTCTAAATAACTGGCTAATATAAAGACATTTGAAAGATTATACCAAGCATACAATTCATCACCATCAAACCGACCCGTAAAAAGGACTTTTTTATTAATCGATTTAGCGTGTTGCTCCAAGGCTTCGCGTTCAGGGCCATCACCAACGATGACCAAGATAGCATCACTCTTCGACTGCTCAAAAGCATCAATGACTCGATGTAAATTTTTCAAGTCAACCAAACGACTCACAGAAAGCAACACCTTTTTACCTATCAATCCATACCGCTCTGCCAGTTGGCGACTTAATTGAAGCAAACGATCATAGTTAGCCTCTGCCTTGGCATCATCCATGATGATGGGCAGCCAAATTCCCCTATGGAAATACTGCTGGTACCATCGTTCCACTTCTGGTGTAACCACAATGAAATCGTCAAAATACTTAGCCGTATGAGTTCTTAACCATGCATGAAGTTGGGTGAAATCATTGTTGTTGGCAATCATGTCATAGCTGTCATCGGTCATAGATACCACCTTGAACTTTCTCCGTGTCAACCACCGAAACAGCAATACCTGCATAGCAGAAATCTGGAATTCAGGCACAATCACTATTTTTGGACGTTCTTGCCACAACATTCGCCATAATCCCAAACAAATCTTGCGGTTATCACTTTTCAATCTAATACCTTTCAAGTAAACAGGCTGGAAAGTACATTGACCCTCTAATTGGTCAATGTCAAACATCTGTGCTTTTCCTTTGCGACGATAAAAGCACATTTTCATGTCCAGCCTTTCGTGGAGAGCATTGTAAGTGTCCACACGGTAAGGAGCGATATTTGTTCGGATAAAAAGATTTGCCATTCTAGATGAGTTATTCTATTATTAATCTTTTCGCCGTCCAATCAATTCCCGTTTTTAGCACTTTTCCATGGCCAATTCCACCAATTACGCTATGAGCAGGATAATCGCCGCTTGACAAAACAGCTCCCAATCCCACAATACTATGGTCACCAATATTCACACCTTTAAGAATCCGCACGCCATTACCAATCCACACATGATTACCAATAATAATATTCTCAGAAGGATTAATACGTTTACCCGACTGTTGGTCAAGGATGCTGTGTGAGTCACCCGTTCGAAACATAATGTTACCACTAAAAAGACAATCTTCCCCAATGGTAATACTTGTCCCTTCAATAACAGCAAGCTCCGTTTGTCCGCTGATGGTCACATGACGCTTCAAAAATATTTTCCCACCATCATCTTCGATATGTAAACAACTATAATTCAGATTACTCCCTTCTCCCACTTGAATATGGCAATTATTGCCATAAATACTGATAGAACATCCTTTCAGTCTAGTCAACCCGGGTTCAAACTCAACAACATTTCCTGTACCTCCCACACTGATACGGCATTTTTTCAAAAAGGCATCTCCAAGCTTTAAAGCATTACCTTTTGCTACTTTGATTTTATTCCTCCCGAAAAGTCGATATATGTGAGATAAAACAGCTGCATATTTTTTGATGAAAGCTTTTTTGGTTTTTCTTTTCATAATTTAGAACTTGCTAATCATTTTAATTACTCTTTCAGCTTGTCGAATATTGTTCTTGTTTTTCATAACAAAGTCTTTACCCATTTGCCCCCGTTCTTGAAGTTTCTCTTGGGGCATTGATAAAATCTCATCAAGTCTCTTACAAATTCCCTTTGCCGATTCGTCTTCCAAAAGAAACACATAAGGATGATACTCCTTAGGCATACCAGGCAACACTGTGGTTAACAATGGCACACCCGTAGCCATATATTCCATATTCTTCGAAGGGAAAGAATACTTGGTGAATTCTTCACCAGTGGGTCTTGGGTTTATTAAAAGATAAGACGACAGCTGCGCTTTCACAGACTCTTCCAAAGACACCACCCCGTGATACTGTACCCTCGGGTCTTTTGCCATATAAGAATCCATCTCATCCTTCATCGGGCCTCGACCATAGATATCGAGAATTACGTCATCCTGCCTTAACATCATGAAACCCTCTATCAAGCTTTTCACACCGAAAACTTCATGCAACGACCCAGTATATGTAAGATGGCGTTTGCCGTCATTAACAACAATGGGCGTTTGCTCTTCCATTGAAGAATCCACCAAACCTTCCACTACGATATAAGGCGTTTTTCTTTCTGGGTTGATAATATCACACATCGCATCGGTTAATGGCACAAGATGCGTCATGCGTTTTATATTTCTTATGGCTCTATTTTGAGTTAACCGTTTAATGAAAGATTTCTTTTTGTTCGAAAAACCCATATAACCGGGAATGTCTGTGACAATACCAGCACATTTTACTCCAAACAGCCGACACGCCTTCATGGAGGCTGAAGCATGTGCATTCAGCACATCACAAACCATCGCTTTCTCTCCTTTGTTTTTCAATATCCATAAAATAGTAAAGAAAAAAGAGTATACTTTGTATCCAAAAAACTTGAGAATAGGGTTGTTTATAAAAGGAATATAAACATACCTTACCCCATCAATCATCTCTTCTTTTCGTTTCCACCATATCCTATTGGGATGTGTTCGAACAGTAATCGGTCGTGCCGTAAGACTTGTCACTTTTTGTCCGTTTGCAACTAACCCTTTTACCATGAGCGAATGAAATTTTTGCGGAGCCGGATGTGGCTTCTCTATAGAAGAGTCAAATAGACAATGCATCATCGGCTCACTGCAAAGGCAGGACACATATAGGATGTTGAAAACTTTATTCATTTTGATCAACTACAAATTGAGGTTCGTTTGTTGTCTCGTTAAAAAACATCACAAAAGGAAAGATAAAAAACAAAGGGAAATTCATGAAATACTCGCCCTGCAACACCAAAACAAGTACCAGAAGCAACTGCCATTTCTTTTTGAGGGAAGGATTCCGAAATACAGAAAGAAGGTAAATAACCATAAATGGTATACCAAAATAAGCAATCTCTCCTGAGAAGCCATTGCCGAAGGCACTCAGATTCTTTGCAAAATTGATATGTAGAGCATAACGAGTCTCATTCAACAGGCCGTTACCAAATATAGGATGCATCTTAATATACTGCAAATCAAATATCAAAGCGCCAAAACGACTGAAGCTTACGTCATACTGACCCATTGCCACGGCTGCTTCATATTCCATTAGCACCTTTTCCCCTAAGAAATCCAATGTATTAAACAAACGTACCGCAACAACCGCCACAACGCTACCTACAAGAATAAACAAAAACCTGTTTTTCACTCTAGCACTGAAAAAGAAGAACAACATCAAACCCAGAATAATATAACCTGTCGTGCTAAAAGTAGAAATCAAGGCTATTAGCAACACTATACATTCCTTTTTGTGCTCTTTCCATAAAAAATCAAGCCTATTGATGTATAAGAAAAAAGCAACAAGAATATAGCCTGAAAAAGCTCCAGGCTCCCAAAACATCCCATAATTACGCAGCATGCCATCTCCACCATAACCTCGAGGGCGTTGGCTATAAACGAGAATACTGTCAAGGTTGTTTTCAAAATGGAAGAATGTAGGAACAACAATACCTACATTATTCAATGCCCATAAAGCAAGAGCAATAATGCACAATACATACATTACCCTTAAATAGACAATTGGAAATTCTTCTTTAAAAATATAAGCCGCAAAAAGACCTATCAAAACCTTAAAAATGTAGTTGGCACTAGCAAAAAAGCCTACAGTTTTCAAAGTAAAATATTGGCCAATAAAAATGACAACAAACAAAGCAGACCATTTTAAAGCATTGGGTAAACCTTCTGCGGATATTCTTTTACCATAGAATAATACAATAACAAGCAATGTGATAAGATGAAGAAACGACCCAACTCGGGCAAATGCAGGGTTGCCGCTCACGCCCATCAGTAGAAACATCAGCAAAAAATCTGCTGTTTTTATGCTCTTAATATCATTAGTCATAATTATTGTCCAATTGTTTTGTGAGACCCTTTTCTTTTCAACATGCCCCGAACAAACCTCATCACCTGCTCTTTCTCTACTTTATCGAGAATGAAAAAGTAACCGGAAGAAAAAATCATCAATTCTGACAATAGAAGTACCACAAAAAAGCGAATCACTGACGGCTGCATAAAGTGAGTAATTATCAACATCACAACCACTATAAGGCCAACCGTCATCAAACAAGGCAACAAGATTTCTTTAATAAACCGTCGAATGTCATAATCGTAGGTTTTGTGGGCATAAAATAGATTAACACCCGCCTGAAACGCACTGACAAACATATTCACATAAAGCGCTGCCTCAAAGCTGGCACCTAGTTTAAATACAATATAGATGATAAGAATATTTGCGACGTATGCGGCAGACATCCAAATCTGTTGCGCAACAACCTTACCGGTGGCATGCACGCCTTGATATTGAAAATAAGTAAATGAACTTATATTAATGAAAATGAGAACCAGCGTCACCAAGTAGGCCGAGTGTTCCGGTGGCGTACCAAGCCAAATGCGAAGCACAAATTGGCTTTCAAAAATAATGGGAATCGTAATCATTAACATCAAAAGAAAAGTAACCTTAGTCCCCATATTGATAATCTTATGCATGGCTTTTTTATCGCCTGCGCCCCACGATTGCATCATTTGAGGAACTATTGGCGATTTGAAATTGGCCACAAATGTATGTACAAAATGAGACACCTGGGAAGCCACAGCATACGCTGCGTTAATAGCAAGGCCAAAGAAAAGATTGACGAGTATCACCAAGCCCTTTGTCTTCAGCAACTGTGCCAAAACAGTAACAATCAGCATAGAAATAAACGACAACATTTGCTTGATAAGCTCTTTGTCGCGCATCGGACGGTTATGACTCTCCTTAAACCGTCGTGCCATTATGGTTATTGTACTCACATAGAAAAGGGTTATGCCAAAATTCAAAAGAGAATAAGTAATTAGCTTGTCATAACTACTGAGCACCAATAAATACAACACCCCTAAACGTAACAAAGCCTGAACAATATCCACAACGGCAGTTTGTGAAAACATTTCGCGAGCACGTAATAAAGCAGCATTGGGCACATTGATAATGTTCAGAGCCATAGAGATAATCGAAATCTGAAACACCACTTGAGCAGCTTGCATACGTTCCTCAGGAATGTTCATTTTGTGTAAAAAGAAAATGGCAAATATTTCTGCAAGCAACAGCGTGATGGCAGCCACAATAATATGCAAGTAAAGGCCGACACCATAAACACGTCCTAAACGTTCCTCGTTTTTCTTGCCAATTTCAATATTGTAAAAACGCGCCACCGCTGTTCCCATAGAACCATTGATGAAGGAAAACATGGAGACAATACTGCCCACCAAATTGTTTAAACCATAATCATCAACACCCAATTGCTTCAATGTTACCCTGGCCGTGATAAACGAAATGATCATCGTTATACCCAACCTGATATACAAAGCTATGGTATTGGTGGCAATTCTTTTGCTATTAATCGAATAAGCCATTTTGTTAGTTTTTATTCAAAATACGATCTGGAAGAGGAGTTCCATTTTTGAAGTTGTCAATACAGGCACGGTAAACCTCAACCCATTCATGGGCACGAGTCGTATTGTCACCATACACCTCTTCAATGGTTGTAGCGGCATTCATGCGAAGTTGCTCGGCCAATTCCGAATCGTTTGCCAATCTCAACATATTGGCAGCCATGGCCTCATGGTCTCCAATAGGAGAAATGAGCAACGACTCCCGGTTTTTATTGAGCCGTGGTGTGCCAACGGTAATGGTCGAAACAACAGGAATACCATTCCACATCGCTTCCCTAATTGTCCCAGAGACAATATCAATCTTCAAAGGCAACAAGGCAAAGCGTGCCTTTCGGATTTGTTTCATCACATCTTCATGGGTTGGCAATTTGCCTTCAAAAAATACTGCTTCTTTACAACCCAATTCTTCCATACGCGCAGTTAAAGCTTGCATTTCGGATTCACTCGTTCCTCCAATGACATCAAGGGTTAAATTGGGGTTTTCATGATGGGCAATACCAAAAGCTTCAATAGCCAAATCTATTGACTTGTTGATGTAACTGGCAAAATATACAAAGTCAAATTGCTTGTCACATGGGCCTATATTTGCTTTTTCTGCAACCAGAAGACGGGCATTGACAAAAACAGCATCTTTCTTGATATACTCTCTGACGATTCCTGGAAAACGTTTCGACTTGGAGCCAATGTAGTCAGCACGCATCAGCACATCGCGCTCACAAGCTTTCTGATATTTCAGTTGCGGATTAGATTGAATGGCAACGGACTCATGAAGCATGGTCTGAAGTTGCACAAGAACGGGAATCTTGTTCGGCAAAAAAAGAATAGATTCTGAATAAACAGGATTTTCGGCACCCATGACATGGATGATTTCAGGCTTGATTTCCTCAACAAGGTTTACGATTGCCCTCCAAGTTCTTTTGTAATCCATCTTTGAGGGAGCAAAATGCAATTTCAGAAAAGACCAAAAAGAAGAGTCGCCATTGCTAACAGCATAGTAATTAATGTTGTCAGTTTTAAAACGCTGCACGAATTTAAGCATCTTCGGATGCACAAAAATGACATGCAAATTCACATCATCAATCTTTTCGAACTCTTCAAGAGCGTTTGTGTTCCATTGAGCACTATCCGGCACAATATCGTTAAGCTTTTTATTTAGAATAGGACTCATCAACTTTCTCCATTTGGGCAACCCCAACTCCAAACGACTACGCAGTGTTGAATTCGACACAATACAAATCCATACTACTTTTATCATTTTTTCCATTACCATCCCTCCTATCTCACATATCCAATAATATTATAAAACTCTTATCATTTTCAAATACTCAGGCCACTCGCCCATATCCTTCCAGGCATGTTCACTCACGGGGAAGCAACCCACACGACCACCACGGGCTTTGATTTTTTCCATCAGTTGGGTGATATGGAAGAACTCGCCTTGCGGGATTTCATCGATACACCCGGGGTTGAGGATATAAACTCCTGTATTGATCATATAGGTCAATTCCGGTTTTTCCTTTAAGGCGGTCATCAAGCCGTCTTCACCGGTTTCAATCACACCGTAGGGAATGCGAAAACTCTTCACTGCCGTCACGATAGTCAGGTCATTATGGTTTTCGCAGTGATAGTCATACACATCGCGCATATCCTGGTCGATGACAATATCGCAGTTGCTAACAAAGAAGGGCGTATCGATCTTTCCTTTCAGCAACGACACGCTACCTATGGTGCCAAGCGGTTTGTCCTCTTCAAAGAAACTGACATCATAATGATGGGGCAGTTGGTCAAGGTAGTAGCGCATCATGTTGCTCTTGTAGTTGACCGACATATAGAACTTCTGGCAACCAATGGCCTCAAACTTATCCATGATTTCCTCAAGGATGGTCTTGTCGCCGATAGGCACTAAAGGCTTGGGGATGACATTGGTAATAGGTTTCAGGCGCGTGCCTTTGCCACCAGCCATGATGACGACGGGCAAGTCAATCTTTGGGCGCAGGTCGGTTTCTTCCTTCTCAAAAAGATCACGCCAGAAAATGACATCAACAAGTTCACCATAATCATCCAACACAGGCATACATTCAGCACGTAAACGCAGCATTTTCTCGCGGATAATATCCATTGATTCGCCCACACGGGCATATTTTTTATTGTGTCCCACCACTTGAGCAACCGATGTTTCCAACGCGATATTATTCACAATCGCACGTTGTATGTCACCAATGGTCAAAATGCTCACGAAATGATCCTGTTCAAAGACGAAGAGCATTTTCACATGCTGTTCGTCCATTTGCTTCAATGCCGACAGCACCGAACTCGCACTACTAATCTTTCTATTATCAATGTTTTTCATTTCCTATCATTTATAAACCCACACTTAATACGAGCGGTTTTTCTCACAGTATTTTGCTGCATATAAAATGTTATAATCGGCTTTTAAAATAGTCAATAGTCTCTTTCAGCCCCTCGTCAAGTCCGACTTTGGGCTCCCAGTTCAGCTTAGCTTTTGCGAGGGCAATGTCAGGCTTACGCATCTTCGGGTCATCCGACGGGAGGGGGCTGAACACTATCTTACTCTTTGAACCTGTCATGGCTATTACTTTTTCAGCCAGTTCCAACATAGTAAACTCACCCGGGTTTCCAATATTAACGGGGCCTGTGAAATCATCGCCACTATTCATCATCCGAATCATACCCTCAATAAGGTCGCTCACATATTGGAACGAGCGGGTTTGCGTACCGTCGCCATAGATTGTGATGTCCTCACCACGCAAGGCTTGCATAATAAAATTGGAGATTACACGCCCGTCATTCTCGGCCATCCTTGGCCCGTAGGTGTTGAAAATGCGTATTATCTTTATTCGTAAACCATGGAGGCGGTGATAGTCATAAAACAACGTCTCAGCACAACGCTTACCTTCATCATAACAGCTCCGCACACCTATCATATTCACATTGCCCCAATACGTTTCTGGCTGTGGATGTACAGTAGGGTCACCATATACCTCGCTTGTTGAAGATTGCAGAATCTTACACTTGGTTCTGCGAGCCAAACCCAACATGAAATAAGCCCCGAACACGGATGTCTTCGTTGTTTGAATTGGGTCGTTCTGATAATATACCGGTGATGCAGGGCAGGCCAGATTGTATATTTCATCTATTTCCGCCCAATAAGGTTGACACACATCATGACGGACTATTTCAAAATTAGGCTTTCCGATCAAGTGCCAAACATTTTCTTTGCTACCTGTATAAAAATTATCCAAGCAGATTACATCATTACCTTCTTTTACCAAACGGTCGCAAAGGTGAGAGCCGATAAAACCGGCACCTCCTGTCACTAAGATTCTTTTCATCTCCGAAAAAGTCGTTTTTGGTTCCTCTAATTGATACTCCTTATTGTATCTAACAAATGTATAAGATGTCACACCGTGCTTCAAACATTCAAATGCCCGGTTGAGTCTGTTTTTAAACGAAAATTTGCCATTCTTTACTACTAAATAGCATTTCAAAATATCTCTGAAAATATAAGATTTGCTCAAATTCACTTCTGGCATTTGGCTAATCGCTTCAGCATTATGATCAGCATATTTCAATAGTTGCTTAAACTGTCTAAAATCCATAATTAATCTGAGTTAAATCAGTCGTTTGGTTGCAATCCTATCAAAACAGCCTTCTTCATACGCTTTGATGTTCTCCATCGCACCCTATAACATTGATTGGGATGCCTCAACGAGCCAGTTACGATAGATTTGCTTGGGGATGACATTGGTAATAAGTTTCAAACGCGTGCCTTTGCCACCAACCAAGCACGACAAGTAATCCAACAAACACAGTTTTGCATCGTGATATTTTTTTTCTATATCACTATTACCACCCAATAGCTTTAAATAATTGAAAAACTTGGTTGTGATATTATTGTTATCCATAATGTTAACTTGATTATTTCAATCTACTAACCAGCATGTCGTAAACTTTCTGAATGTAATATGACAGCACCAGCATTAATGGAAATACGATACCAGCCATATACATCCATTTTACCCAATGCAGAGTTGGATTCCATATCAACTCACCCGCCCAGAAGAAAAGGCGATGGAACATATAGCACGCCATGCTCGCATAGCTGATATACCCAATAAGCAGGCCCATCCGTCCTTTCCATCCATCCTTATTGCCATGAAGACAGCCTCACAAAAAAGCAACTGTTGCTCTTTGAGGGTTCTCCATTGTTTGTTTTGATTAATATGATTGATAACTCTATTGCCTTATTTTCTTTATAACATCAAATAAAAGTACTTTTTTCATGATTCTGTCAACACGAGCACTAAAAAACAAGGTGCAAAGCAATGGCACACCGACAAATAAAGTAGCCAAGCCATACCATTCATAGCGAAAATCATAAAGTAGTCCCCAACAAATCACAAAAATTGGAATAACATGAAGAAGATAAACGTTCATTGTTCGTGATCCGTATTTAGTAAACCAATACTCCTCGTTTGGCATCAACACAATAATACAAACACATGCGATTACCCTTAAAAACATTAACCCCCATTTTTCTAAAGCTGCAATAATATTAAAACCATAATATGCCTTAAAGGCACCTGTTCTTTCTGGATAAAAATAAATTATGGCGATTTGAATAACAACAATCAATGCCAATATAATAATTGATAATAATCTGATATTGTGAACTTTACCCCCCCCTATTTTGTCCACAAGTAACTGATTACCGGCATATTCCTTAAGCATAACACCAAATGCAAAACAAGGAAACAAACAACTAATCCGTTGTATCTCGAAATAATTGTTTGAAATAGGAATACATCCAATGATAAATGCACCGCAAAATGCAATTAACAGATATTTAATAGCACCCCAACGCTGCCTTATTATTTTTGTTAATATGGAGTATAAAAACAAGGCCATCAAGTACCACATTGCATAACCCGGCTTAAATTTGAAGATATTCCAATAATTCGGGTAGAAGAAGTTTCCCAATATACCATTTATTACCGTAAATAGAATACATGGCCATAAAAATTGCAAAAGCAATGCTCTGAATGACTTTTTCTTATACCAATATCCAGAAATAATAGTAAACAAAGTCATCGGATAAAGGTTAATGAACGGCTGCATATATTTCATTAGTGTCATGCCATCATGTGCATAGGGTATTGTTGAATGCAATACCAAAATACACAGCATTGCTAGAAACTTTAAGTTGTCGTACAAATAGACTCTTTTCATATAAAGCACCTATTACAAATGTGCGTTAGCTCCTATTGTAAAGTGTAACCGCCATCAATGGTAAAGATACTTCCTGTTACCCAACGCGAAGCATCACTTAACAAATAGATACAGCCATTTGCTATATCTGAAGGAGTACCAAATCCCAACGGGTGTCTCTCTTTATACCATTGAAGTGCATCTTCACCCAAGCCATGAGTTTCCAAAATGTTTGAAGGCACAAAGCCCGGCTGAATACAGTTGACACGCATTTCCTGCTTCGACACTTCCAAAGCCATAGCCTTGGCAAACGAGTTAACCGCACCCTTTGTGGCTGAATAGAGCGAGTTCCCAACCTTCACGTTGAATGTGGAGACTGAAGAGATAAATACCACCGAACCGCCATGGTTCAGTTTCTTCTTCTTTAACAGGCGGCTGCAAATCTTGATGTCACCCATAATATTTGCATTGAAGATTTCGGTCATAGCCTCTTCGCTGATGTTCTTCACCGGCATGGTCTTGATGATACCGGCGCAAAGTACCACACCGTCAATTACCGGCAGCACATCCACCAGCGCATTGATATCATCAGTGCTGCAAAGGTCAGCCTGATGAATGACATGGCCTTCGCCCTCCATCTCATCAAGTGTTCTGTTCAACCGTTCCACATTGCGTGCCATCAGGTGAACCTTGGCACCCATCTTGGCACAGTCAATGCAGATACCACGACCAATACCAGAAGAGGCACCAGTCACTAAAATAGTTTTCCCTTCAAGGGAGAATGGATTAAACATAGAATTCGTTTTTTTAACCTGGCCAAATGTTTTGAGGGTCATCTTTTACAATAACTAAATCTGAACAATGGACTTTATTGACTCGAATCATTGCGGAAGCCAGTGAAAAACCGCCTCCGATTGCAGTTGAAAGAATGTTTTTGCGACCTTCTTGGTTCAAAATGTCTTTCATTTCAGTTACCATAGTCAGAGGAATAGATGCTCCTGATGAGTTACCAAAATTCTTATAAGAGAAAAATGATTTTTCGGCTGGCATCCCCGTCTTTTTCATTACTTTGTCACAAAGGAACTTGTTGGCCTGATGCATCACAAAGTAATCAACATCTTTGTCTTTATCAATATTGAAATGCTCAACAAGTGCTTTTACTGATTTAGGGAGATATTTGTTGGCAAAAGCAAATACATCCATGCCATCCATAATCAGATTTGTCTTATTTCGTTTTATGTCATCTCCGCAATCTTCTACAACAAACGAATCAGGAGTAATAGGATGACGATAACCACCATGAGGCACATATACTGATTCCAGCTGAGAACCGTCTGTCATGAAATGGAAATCGAAAGAATCGCCATCAGTAGGAGCATATTCCAATGCCGCCACAGCACCAGCGTCTCCAAAAATCATATAGGTACTTTTGTCTTCATAACTAACATTCTTTGATTGAGTGTTTCCTACAAGTAACAGTCCTTTATGGAAATTTCCCGTTGACATAAGATTGGCAATAATACTCAAGCCATATAGGAATCCCGAGCATCCATGATTTATATCAAATGCCATACATTCGGTAGGAAGTGAAAGCCTGTTTTGAAGAATACAGGACGTCGAAGGCAATTTATAGTCACCTGTATGAGAAGCAAACACAAGCAAATCAATATCTTGTTTTTCCCATCCAAGATCTTCGATAAGCTTTTCAGCAGCGGCAACGCACAAGTCAGAAGTGCATTGATTTGCAGTAGCACGACGACGACGTTCCACTCCTGTAGATTCGATGAAATGCTCTATCTGCTCTGGGGTCATCAGGCTATATGCATCCGTCTCAATAATATTCTCGGGTACTCCTGCAGAAAGACCAACAAGTTTAATGTTTTTGATACTGAGAAATGACATATCTTTTTTCTATTTGATTTAATACAGAACGTACCGAGAGCTGGTATCCAAAGGAGACCAACTCTCGGAAACCAGTGCCTTATTTTGCACAAACCACATTGTACAGATCCTCAATGGTCTTTGAATTACGGAGGTCTGCACCTGTGATTTGAACATCCATCTCGTCGTCAACCATCGAAATGATTGAAAGGGCGACGAGCGAACCCCATTCTTCTAACTCCCTGTAGTTTGTAGCAGGTGTGAACTGTTCCACAGGAGTGTCATCGAACTCGGCAGCAAAAGCTTTTACAAATTCATCTAAAGTCATTGTTTTAATTATTTATTGTTAATACTAGAGTTAATTATTCTTTAACAATTGAAAAATCATGAACCTTCCCTTCATACAAAGGCGTGTGAAGAATTGAAGTCACGAATGATTCAGGGGTCATACGCTTTACTATTTTCTGTAGTGTGTCGTCCGTTCCCACCTCATAGAATTCGCTGACTCCGTTAGACAACATATTTAATGCTAACTTGGTCCATTGAACAGGATAAGTCATCAATTTTATTTGGTTATCAAGGATTTCTTGTGCATTAGTATGCGGTTCCCCATCAGCATCTTGATAAATGGGAATCTGTGCGTCCTTAAAGGTCAGTTTCTTAAGTTCTTCACCAAGTATTTTGCCTTCTTCAGCAGAGTTGGGCGAGTGACCAACACCTTTTTGGGGCAACACCAAGGCCCGTTTAGCACCCATATCTTTCAAGATTTTACAGGCCTTCTTCACAGATGCTCTGGCGCCTGTAACTACCAGTTGCCCAGGGCCATTATAGTTGGCAATATAGAGCTTTTCGCCATCTTCTTCACCCACCTGATTCAACACAATTTGAACCTGTTCCTCGGGAATACCAATAATGGCTCCCATGGCACTGGGATGTTTTTGGAATGCTTCGTAGAACACTTCACCACGTTTCTTGATGAATTTAACGCCTTCCTCAAACGACAGAACTCCAGCCGTCACCAAAGCAGCATATTCGCCAAGTGAATGACCTGCCGTACAATCTGGTTTTACTTCATCCTGTCCCAAGGCCAAAGCACATTCATAGACAAAAATGCCCATTTGAGTGTATCGAGTGTCCATCAACACTTCCTCATTTGCCTTGAACAGGAAATCAGAAAAACGCTCCCCTAAAATGTCATTGGCCTGTTCGAAAATCCCTCTGGCTTTTGGAAAACTCTCATATAAATCCTTTCCCATTCTCTCCTTTTGGCAACCTTGGCCTGGAAAAATAAATGCTTTCATTTTCTTCTATTTTTGGAGGAAACTTTTGATTTCTTTTCTTCTATCAATATAATATTTTTTGTAATCCTGCTTGTACTTTTCCAAATCAGTTCTTTCGCTTTCAGGAAAAATAGCCTTTTCAAATTCAGCCACTTCCTCAGGAGTATACATAAAACCAACTATCTTAGCGGGATTACCAATCATGATTGAATAAGGAAGTACATTGCCTCGGATATATGTTCCAGCACCAATTCTAGCATATCTTCCGATAAAATGACAAGTATCGGCAATATAGGCACGTGTCAAAATTTTAACACCCTTTTCTATCTCTAAACGACCCGGAGTAGGAGGAGCCCCTTTTTTTTCAATCAGATGAGTATGTGTTTCTATAATTACCCCATTGGCTAAAGCTACATCATCGTGAATAAATAATTCTCCAGAATAGTCGATATATACATGTTTTGCTATTGTACAATTATTCCCTATCTGGACTGTACCCCATAAATAATGATGTCTTTCTATAATAACATCGTGACCGATAAAGCAATTGTCGCCCATATTATATCTTCGGCGATATGCTTCAGCCCTTCTTTTCTGCTGTTTCGCAGTGGCCTCATATTTATATGCCGTCCACTTGATTAAGAACCTAAAGTTTTCATAATAGTCTTTCGCCCATGCTTCATTCTTTAGGTTTTTCTCTTGGTATTTCTTTGCTACTTCATTCCTTTGTTCGGGTGATAATTGCCAAAACTTTTCTTTTTTATATTGGATAGCATAAACATGATACTTAAAATAGCATCTCAAAATATCCATAAAAAGAGAAGATTTGCTCAAATTCACTTCAGGCATTTGGCTAATCTCTTCAGCATTTTGATTAGCATATTTCAGTAATTGCTTCAGCTGTCGAAAATCCATGATGATTATTAGATTATATATTAAAACTCAGAATTATTGTAAATTTTATCAAACGTATCCCAGACAATCATTTCATTGCCATCAACATCCAACACCGAAATGTTATCTCTGATGGTTTTTAATGATTCAAACAGTTCCTTCTTTGAATTCCTCACCACCATAATCCTTCCAAATAGTTGACTTAAAGTATTGATATGCTTAGGCAAAATAGTATCACCCACATCACAGAAATGTGTAAAATTGACGACCCCTTCTATATTAGGAATCACATCCATTCCTATCACTTTGGAAATTGTACCTGGAATTAATGGAAGAGCCAGTGAAGCAGCTTGCTTACCGTTAAGATAAGGATTGATAGTTTGAACATCACTATCATCACACATTTTGCCAGTCAATGCATAATTAATGAGCATCTCCAAATCATTATTCCCACAAGCAGCCTCTGTGATTTTATACGTCATCCCGCCACCGGTTCTCAATCCCATTTCATATACGTAAATGTTGGCTCCATCAGGCAGTGCCTGGAAGAAGAAAACACCATTATTAAAACCGATAGAAAGGAACATGTCTTTAACCTTAGAATCGATAGTATTCAAATACAAATCGGTGTTCTTTGATGGGAAGAAAGTTATGGCGGTTATCAATCCATTGTTCAACACATATCGATCGCCCATGATTTCCATATAAAACTTCCCGTCCACTACAACATATTTAATAACATGCGTTAGTCCACCGTTTTCAATATACCTTTCAATGATGATCTTTTTGGCCTCAGATGCCTCCAAAGCCTTTTTTTTCGCATCTCTTAATTCGTCATTATTTCTGCATACGCTTATTCCTATCGAGGAACAACCATCCACAGGCTTTACAATCACGGGGAAATCACTGTCAGAAAGCTCTTCATCCACAGAATATTCAGGCACGCCTGGAACTCCGTATTTTTTACAAAGATCTTTAAAGTTCCTTTTGTCTTGAGTAGCATTCCACTGTTCTTCAGTTGCATAACATGGCAAACCCGCATTTTTACACAATTTTATCATTTGTTGTATCTGAAACTCCGCGGAACCTGTCATCACACCGTCTATCTTATTCTCTTTGATAATCTGTATCAATTTGTCGTGTTCCTCAGAACCAACGAGGAAAGTATGGTCAGCAATATCTTTTGCTTGACCACCTTCCTGAATTCCTGTAACAAATGTCTCAACACCAAGACGGTGCGCTAATTGAACAACATTTACAGAAGCGGCCTTGCCTCCAAGAATTAACAACTTTTTCCCAGATAATTCTTTCATGATAATGACTCTTTATAGTTTGTTATCTTCTTAATCTAATTGTATTCTGATTTCCAGTGCTTTATTATACTCCTTTAATCTTTTGTCCACCATTTTCCTATCTTCACCTTTTACAATCACCTCCCCATACCGATTCAAGCTGCTCGTAATCTGATGCACTTCGTCACCTTCTTTCAGTTTCAACTCAAAACTATAAACTCCGGGCCAATTGACAACTTCGTTTATCAGCGGGTCAATCCTTTTCACCACACCCTCGGGCAAACAGAAGAAGCAAACCCCTGAAGCTTTTTCCACTCGTCCTGTTTGGGTATCCACTTTCTCACCCAAAGCAATATGTAACAATTGGTCTTCCATATTGATGCCTGTGGAAAGCGGCACCAAAGTAGAAGTAATGTAATCGCCACCCATACGAGGACTGGTCTCTATGATAAAGATACCACGCTCGTTAATCTTCAGCTCAGTATGTGAAGGACAATTCTCGAAATGCATACACTTTGCAATCTTTGAAACTAGCTCCCTTATGTCATTCTTCTGATTCTCTGTTAGGTTGGCCGGTTGCTTGTGTGCCAATTCCACATTATAAGGAAACTCCGTAGTGGTTTTTTCCGTGAATTGGATCACTTCACTCTTGCCTTCATAATGCAAGCCTTCGATACTGTATTCCTGTCCTTCGATGTATTCCTCCACCAACACGGTGTCAAGATGGGAATACTGCAAAGCCTCTTGCATGGCTTCCTGTAGCTCCTCGTTGTTTCGGCAAAGTTTCACGCCACGGCTGCCTGAGTTGTCACGAGGCTTTATGATGAGTGGATAATACAAATCGTCAGCTTCTTCCACCTTGGCGATAAGACGCCCACGGGCACAAGGCACACCGCCTTCCAAGAAGCGTTGTTTCATCTGGTACTTGTCCGTGGACCATTGCGCGGTCTCAACGGAATAAAACGGGAAGCCATACTTCTCAGCCACTCTCGCCATCATCACCAAAGGCTTGTCGGTTGCTGCAGTCACAATGGCATCAACGCCATATTTTTCCACCACAGCACAAGTGCCTTCAAAGTCTTGTCCGCCGACAATCTCAAAGGCATCCACCTCGTCCTTGCATACCGCATCAGCACAAGGGTCAATGCCTATGGTGAACAAACCTTTCAGCTTGGCTCGACGGATGATGGAGCGTTGCAGTTCGCCCACACCGAAAATTAATACTTTTTTCATTTTTCTTCTTTCACATTAATTACCATGTAATCGACCATGTAATTTTTCATTAATTGTTGTCTTCGTCATCCAGCAGTTCAGCATAATCTGCATCGTCAATAGGTTTCATGCTGCGATCAACAATGAAACACTCGTTGGTATCCTCATCATAAGCCCATCTCTCGCCAATCAGGCTCTCTTCGCCGAAGTTAATCAGCAAACCAATCGGTTTGCGTGTCAAGCGAAGATAATTGCACAACTGTGCACGGTGGGCCGAGGCCAGACTAGTTACCGACTTCAACTCTACAATAATATCACCAACCACAATGTCCATCCTGTACTTTTTTTCGAGTATGTGTTTCTTATAGTAGATCTCTATTTCTTGTTCCCTCTCGTTGGCAAGGCCACGGTCAAGCAGTTCAAGGTGCAAAGCCTCTTGGTAAACTTGCTCCAATAGACCCCAACCCATCTCAGAGTGGACAGTCATCGCGGAACCAATGATTTTGTAAACCTTGTTGGCGTATTTGGAAAGATCAACCATAAAATGCAAAAAAGAAATTAATGAAAAATTAACGGCTTAATTCGTGACAATTAACGTTAAAATGATAGGAATCATGAAATCTCTTTTACCGCTTGCTCAACTGTCTGGCAAATGAAATCAATTTGTGTTTCTGTAAGTGCGGCGTACATCGGTAGGGTGATTTCATGGTCAGTCACATACTCCGTTTGAGGCAACACTGCTGGATAATCCTTATAGATAGAGAAACGATGTACAGCTGGATAGTGCACACTGGTTTGAATGCCAGCGGCATGTATCTTGTCGCGGATAGCATCGCGATAAGCCGTATCGCCTTTAGTCAACACGACGGGCATAATGTAGTTGCTCACAAACTCCTTGTTGTCGGCAAACGGCACCACCACGTCCTTCATGTTGGCCAGTTGCTCCACATAACGCTGACGCACCTTGATACGGGTATCCAAGTCGGCAGGCAACTTCTTCAATTGCTCAATAGCAATGGCTGCGCGAATGTCATCCATGCGGTAATTGTAACCCAATTCAAGGATGTCGTAAGTGGTGGCATGGCCACTGGCACGTTGGTAGCTCATGGTGGTCATGCCATGCGAGCGCAACAGACGGGCTTTCTTGGCCATCTCCTCGTTGTTAGTGATGAACATACCACCTTCACCCGTGGAGATGTTCTTGTTGGAGAAGAAACTGAAAGCAGCGCAGTCGCCGAGCGTTCCAAGTTTCTTGCCTTTGTATTCCGACAATGGGCCATGGCAAGCGTCTTCTATCACCTTCAGGTTATGCTTGCGGGCGATGGCCATGATTTCGTCCATGTGGGCAGGGAAACCCGCCATGTGTACCACAACAATAGCTTTGGTCTTAGGAGTAATCTTCTTCTCGATTTCCTTCGGGTCGATATTGATATGGTCGGGACCGATAATATCGCAGAAAACAGGTGTTGCCCCTGCATAACGGATGCTATTCACAGAAGCAGCAAAGGTAAGCGAAGGCACCAGCACTTCATCGCCAGGGCCGAGGCCGCACACCATGCAGCAGACATGCAGTGCAGCAGTGCAGTTGGTCATGCTCACCGCATAACTCACCTTCCACATATCGATGAACATCTGTTCCAGTTGTTCATTTTTCGGGCCCGTTGAAATCCAGCCCGACTTAATGGTATCGTAAGCCGCTTGGGCTTCTCTTTCGTCAAAGTTTAAGTTGAATAATGGAATTTTGTAACCCATATTATATTTACATTTTCTGATCCAAATTTTTTCCCTTCTCTTCATGCTCGAAGTTCGGGATAAACTCCGTTAAATGTTTGATGTTTGAAGGATGATGTTTGATGTATTTAAATACGCGATGTTTGATGGTGATATTTGTATTTTGAACACGGTTATACATCCTACATCTTACATCCTACATCTTACATCCTACATCTCACTTCTTACATCTCACTTCTCATCAAGTTTCTTACAACGGGGAGTTAGTATCTTAACCAGTTCGTCACAGTCAGCATACAGATTGTCGTATTCTGCATCAGTGAGGTATTTGTTCCTATATAATAGCTTCAGCCAACTGAGGCTTTCACGCGCCTCTTTTAAGGCTATATAAGATTTTGACTTAAAGTCAGCTTTGCTAATGGCGCTTGTTGCTTCAGCATTGTTGGCGCTGATACTCGTGCCAGCACGCAAGAGCTGGTTCGAAAGATTCGCGACAGATTTCAGATAAATTGGAATCCTGCCGCTTTTTTGCTTCTTGCATCTTTCTTCTTCTTTCTTACACTCTTTTTCCAGGAGATAGTCGTTCAGTTTAATAACCTTATCTCCAAAAGCCAAACATTTTTCCTGTATTGCATCACCGATTTCGCTCATCGCTTTAAATTTACATCATACATCTTACCTCATACATCTTACATCTTCTGATCCAAATTCTTCCCCTTCTCTTCATGCTCGAAGTTCGGGATAAACTCCTTAATGGCTTTCACTACATCCTCTTTGGTGAAATCGGCAGCGAAAAGCGTTTCCAGCTTTTCAAAGAAGGCATTCACTTCATTCATCGGGCGACGCGTGGTTTCTTCTACCACACCTAAGGCCTTGAAGCGTTCCATGTTAATCTTTTCGCCAGGGATATAGAACTCTTCGTAGGCTTTCTCACCCGTGGTGTCGCTTTTGAAGTAAACTACGGGATAGGTGTCGCTGTCGTATGACATCTGATGGGCAAAACGCTTAGCTTCCTCGTCGTTGGCGCATTCCTTTTTATAAAAGCCTTCAGAACTAACGAAATCGTCACAAATGGCTGAGAAAGTCAGCATTTGGTCTTCGCCCAGTTTCGGGAAGAACACCTCACCACCATTGCCAAGGATGCAGGCCAACATGCAGATTTGGCCGCTCTCTTCGGGCGAAACGAAGTAACGCTTCACATCGTTGGGAGCTGCTAAAGGCTGTTTTTTCTGCAAACGATGCAGCCAGCCATCGGGCAGTGAGCCGTTGCTGAAAGCTACATTGGCGAACCGTGCAGTGGTCACCTTAAACTTGCCGTTGTAGGCCATCACCAAATCTTCCATGATGCGTTTGCTGGCCCCCATGATGTTGACAGGGTTGGCCGCCTTGTCGGTGCTCACGCAGAAGAAATGCTTCGGTGGAAATTCGCAGAGCAAGTCCATCAGCTTCTTAGCCTTGATGTCGTTGTTCTCAATGAGTGCCTGCACGGAATATTTGTCCTTTTCACTACGCACATGCTTGTGGGCGGAGAAGTTGGCCACAATATCGAAGCCTTTCTCTTCGCGGAAAATCCTTGTAAAGATTGGGTCGGCAAAATTCAACGTATAAGCACGATACTCCTGAGGCACGAACAATCCCTCTGTCGAGCGAATATCACGAGTCAATTCAGCCAAACCGTTTTCGTTGAGGTCAATGACCACCAGTTTGCCAGGTTTGAATCGTAGTACGGCTTTAATAAACGAAGAGCCGATGCTTCCAGCACCGCCAATGACGCAGACGGATTTGCCTTCTATTTCTTGAGTCAGCCGAGCTGCGTTGGCTTGGATATCGCCCTCAAACATGCTTGATGGACGATGGGTGACGCTGTCGGCGATGAATTTGTCTAGGTTGAACATGTATATTAGTTGAGAGTTGACAATTGATAGTTTAAAGTTCAGGGGTTAGTGTTTTATGAGCGTTTATAAATTGAGAGTTGTAAGTGTCCTGATTGACTTGCTTTGGGGGTAATTCGAGTATTTCGATGTTTATAACAGATCCTCCTCCCCCAACGCCTCCCAAGCCCCGTCCTTGCACTCCAAAATCACGCTTCCCGTTTCCAAGCACTCCAACGAATGCCACTGTCCCATGGGAACGCTGAGGCCGCAGATGTCGCCGCCAGCTTCAACGAGGATGGTATCGGTAAGTTCACCCTTATCATTGTAATAAAGCCACTTCACCTTGCCACGGAGCACAACGACGGTCTCAGAGGTTTTCTGATGGCGATGGATGGGCATTACTGTGCCTGGCTCCAAGGCGTTGAGCATGCGCTGGCTTTGGTCGGCTGGGCTGTTGCGCAGGTCGAGGTTCATCCGCAATCTCGGAGAGGCCTTCGCCTGAGCGGTCAGCTCATCTAATAAAGTTGCAGATAACAACATCGTTTTTTCTTTTACATCGGAATAATCGGAAAACTATTCCTCCTTCTGTTTCTTCTGTTTCTTCCGATGTTCAAAGATTATTTCCGCCAAACCATCTTATTCACAATCCCCGTATAGCTCTGGATGATTTTCACCACCTTAGTGCTCACATTCTCATCCACATAGTCGGGCACGGGAATGCCATGGTCGCCGTTCTGGTTCATGTCAACGGCACATTCCACGGCCTGCAACAAACTCTTTTCGTCGATGCCCGCGATGAAGAAACATCCTTTGTCTAAGGCCTCGGGACGTTCAGTGCTGGTACGGATACATACTGCTGGGAAGGGATGCCCAACACTCGTAAAGAAGGAACTCTCCTCTGGTAGTGTTCCACTATCACTCACCACGGCGAAAGCATTCATCTGCAAGCAATTGTAGTCGTGGAAGCCCAAAGGCTCATGTTGGATGACACGTGGGTCAAGCTTGAAACCACTGGCTTCAAGACGCTTACGACTCCGCGGATGGCAGCTATAGAGGATGGGCATGTCGTATTTCTCAGCCATGGCGTTGATAGCATTGAAAAGGCTGAGGAAGTTCTTCTCCGTATCGATGTTCTCTTCTCTATGTGCGCTCAACAAAATGTATCTGCCTTTTTCAAGATTTAGCCTCTTGTGAATGTCGGAGGCCTCAATTTCCTTAAGGTTGTTATGCAACACCTCAGCCATAGGACTACCCGTAACGTAAGTGCGTTCCTTGGGAAGACCACAATCGGCCAAATAGCGACGAGCATGTTCGCTGTAGGCCATGTTTACATCGGAGATGATGTCAACGATGCGGCGGTTGGTCTCCTCTGGCAGACATTCATCCTTACAACGGTTACCAGCCTCCATGTGGAAGATGGGAATATGGAGACGCTTGGCACCAATCACACTGAGGCAACTGTTCGTATCGCCCAGCACCAAAACTGCGTCAGGCTTAATCTCGACCATCAGTTGGTAGCTCTTGGCGATGATATTACCCATGGTCTCACCTAAGTCGTTGCCCACAGCATTCATATATACTTCGGGGTCAGCGAGCTTCAGGTCCTTGAAGAAGACACCGTTGAGGTTGTAGTCGTAGTTCTGGCCAGTGTGCGCCAAGATACAATCAAAATATTGTCTGCATTTGTTAATCACAGCGGCAAGACGGATAATCTCCGGGCGCGTGCCTACTATGATCAACAATTTTAATTTTCCATTATTCTTAAACATCGAGTATTTGTTTTCTTACATCGGAATAACCGGAATAATCGGAAAGGATTTCGCCTTTTCTGTTTCTTCCGTTTTTTCCGATGTTTTATTATTCTTCGTTTTCGTCTTCGTAATCCTTAAAACGTACTATTCGTTGGGGTCTTATTTTTCTGGCATTGAAATTGACCAAGAAACCAAGCTCAAAACCTGTTATACATAAGTAATTCACTACCTGCGCCGTATGTATAGGAAGTAAGTCTTCTACAGCTTTTAACTCCACAATTATTTTATCAAAACAAACAAAATCAGCAATGTATTTTTGTTCAAGAGGTTCTCCTTTATAAACAACGGTGAATTCTTTTTCTCTTTCAAAAGGAATCCCTTGCAAAATAAACTCTTTTTCCAGTGCTTCTTGGTACACTTTCTCCAACAACCCAGGTCCAAGGTGCTTATGAACTTCGAATAATGCACCGTTAATCCGATAAGATTCGTTGGGATAGAGAAAACCCGTCATGAATATTGCCTTTTTCTGTTTTTTCTGTTTCTTCTGATGTTGATTAAACTGGATCAAAGAAAGTATCTGGTTTGTTCGGGTCAAAAATCTCGTTGCAATACATTACCGTCACAAGGTTTTCAGTGTCGCTGAGGTTAATGATATTATGGGTATAGCCAGGGAGCATGTGGATGCATTGGATATTGTCGCCAGTGACTTCAAATTCGATGACCTTGCCCTCTGGGTCGTTAAGGTTCCGCTCCTGAATCAGGCCGTGACCACTGACCACAATGAAGAACTCCCACTTCGTGTTGTGCCAGTGTTGGCCTTTGGTGATGCCTGGCTTAGAGATGTTGATGCTCACTTGGCCACAGTTTAAGGTGTGCACCAGTTCGGTAAAGGAACCACGATTGTCAACATTCATCTTCAAAGGGAAAGCCACTTTTTCCTTAGGTAGATATGAGAGATACGTAGAGTAGAGTTTCTTGGCAAAGCTGTTTGCAGGTATCTCAGGAATCATCAAAGTCTTGGGCTGTTCAGCGAACTGCTTCAGCAAATCCACTATCTCGCCTAAAGTGACTTTATGGGTGACAGGAACATAACAATAGCGCCCTTCTGCCTTTGGCAACACCTCTAACCCGTCAAACTCGCAATGGTGTTCTTCGCCTTTGAGACAAGCTATCATTTCCTCAACTAAATCATCAATGTAAAGCAACTCAAGTTCTACCGATGGGTCGTTTACCGTATAAGGAAGATCGTTGGCAAAGGCATTGCAGAAGGTGGCGACGGCACTATTATAGTTGGGTCTACACCATTTTCCAAATAAATTCGGGAAACGATAAATCAACACACGTGGCCTCAGCGCAACATTGTTTTCTACATCGGAATAACCAGAATTATCGGAAGAGGCTTCTCCTTCTCTGTTTTTTCCGTTTCTTCCGATGTTCTGGGAATCGCTTTCTTTTACATCGGAAGAACCAGAATAATCGGAAGAAGATTCTCCTTTTCTGTTTTTTCCGTTTCTTCCGATGTTCAAAAACTCTCGTTCGTAGTTAAGGAACAACTCTTCGCCTGCCTTCTTGCTTCTGCCATATTCAGAGTTGCCAAAGCGGCCTGTCAGTGAAGCTTGTTGTGAGCTGCTGAGCATAACAGGACAGCGATTGTTGTATTTTTTCAAAGTGTCAAGCAGGGTGCTGGCAAAGCCGAAGTTGCCTTGCATGAATTCCTCTTGGTTCTGTGGACGATTGACACCTGCAAGGTTGAAAACGAAGTCGCAGTCGCGACACCATACATCCAGTTCCTCTGGCGTATTGCCTAAGTCGTACTCAAAGATTTCATCAATCTTCAGTTCGGGAAATCTTCTGTCTTTGCCGTCTCGTATATTTCTTAAAGCTGCGCAGAGGTTCTTACCAACGAAGCCTTTGGCGCCTGTTACTAGTATCTTCATTTTTCCACGTATTACACGTATCTTCACATATCTTTTTCGAGATTATACTCGTGATTCGAGAGATACGCGGAGAATTATTTCACTATATTTGGAACCCCATTCAACTCGTTTTGGATATACTCCAAAGAGGCAATCTTATCAATTGTCTCTTGGAGGTTAAGGCGATAGGTGTTGTCGGAGTTAAACTCATCGATAGTGGCAAGTTTCACATCACCTTCCTTGAAATACTTGTCGTAGTTCAAATCGCGGTTGTCGGCTGGGACACGATAGAAGTTGCCCATGTCCTCCGCCTTGGCACACTCCTCTTTGGTAAGCAGTGTTTCGTACATCTTCTCGCCATGACGGATGCCTATCACCTTAATATTCTCTTTCTTGCCGCCAAATAACTCACAAACCGCTTCGGCCTGGGTCTGAATGGTGCAAGCAGGAGCTTTCTGCACGAGGATGTCACCATTTTGGCCGTGCTCAAAAGCAAACAACACCAAATCAACGGCCTCTTCCAATGACATGATGAAGCGGGTCATTTTAGGCTCGGTCAAAGTAATCGGGTTGCCCTTGCGAATCTGATCAATCCAAAGCGGAATCACCGATCCACGTGAGCACATCACATTGCCATAACGTGTGCAGCAAATCTTGGTGTTGCCCGAGAGACGGCTTTTTGCCACAGCGATCTTCTCCTCGATGGCTTTGGTAATGCCCATGGCATTGATAGGATAAGCCGCCTTATCAGTGGAAAGACAAATCACACACTTCACGCCTGCATCGATAGCAGCATCAAGGGTGTTGTCAGTACCCATCACGTTAGTCTTAACAGCTTCCATCGGGAAGAACTCGCATGAAGGCACTTGCTTCAAAGCGGCGGCATGGAAAACATAATCCACACCTTTCATAGCATATTTCAGTGTGCTCTTATTGCGCACATCGCCGATGTAAAACTTGATTTTATTGGCCACCTCCGGCATACGAGCCTGAAAATCGTGGCGCATGTCGTCTTGTTTCTTCTCGTCGCGGCTAAAAATACGAATTTCACCAATGTCGGTGCGAAGGAATCTGTTGAGTACAGCATTGCCGAAGCTACCAGTGCCCCCTGTGATGAGGAGGACTTTATCTTTAAATACTGACATATAAGTGTCTTGTTATTGTTTTGTCTTTATCTTCCTTTATACATATCCTCGTAATACTTCTGATAATCGCCAGAAGTCACATTGTCCATCCATTCCTGGTTGTCGAGATACCAGCGGACAGTCCTTTCGATGCCTTCCTCAAACTGTAGGCTTGGCTCCCAACCCAACTCTTTCTGGAGCTTGGTGGAGTCTATGGCATAGCGCATGTCGTGACCAGCACGGTCAGTAACGTAGGTAATCAAATCCATGTCGGCACCTTCGGGACGCCCGAGGATGCGGTCAACAGTATTGATGACCACCTTAATAATATCAATGTTCTTCCACTCGTTGAAACCACCTATGTTATAAGTCTCGGCGACCTTGCCTTCATGGAAAATCAAGTCTATGGCTCTGGCATGGTCTTCCACATACAGCCAGTCGCGGACGTTCTCACCTTTTCCATAAACAGGCAACGGCTTACGATGGCGAATATTATTAATAAATAAAGGTATCAGCTTCTCAGGAAACTGATACGGACCGTAATTGTTGGAACAGTTCGTGACGATGGTTGGAAGGCCGTAAGTGTCGTGGAAGGCTCTTACAAAGTGGTCGCTACTAGCCTTTGCAGCACTATAAGGGCTATGCGGCTGGTATTTCAAGTCCTCGGTGAAGAACTTTTCGCCGTATGCCAAATGGTGCTTGCCTGAAGATGCCTTTGTGGTAAATGGTGGTTCAATGCCTTCTGGATGCGTCATCTCCAAAGCGCCATACACTTCATCGGTGCTGATATGGTAGAAACGGCAGGGAATACAGGTCCCTGAGCCCGTCGAAGGGCCGTCTATTTTTGTCGGTGCTTCGACAGGCTCAGCAACCTTCATTTTCCAAGGCTCAGGCTGTGACTCCCAATACAACTTCGCGGCTTGCAACAAGCTCAAAGTACCCATCACATTGGTCTGGGCAAAAGTGAACGGATCCTTGATTGAGCGATCCACATGGCTCTCGGCGGCAAGGTGGATGATGCCGTCGACGCGTTCATCCTGCATCAGCTTATACACGCCTTCAAAGTCGCAGATGTCCATCTTCACGAAGCGGTAGTTGGGCTTATCCTCAATGTCCTTCAAGTTGGCGAGATTGCCGGCGTATGTCAGCTTGTCGAGGTTGATGATTTTATATTCCGGGTATTTGTTAACGAACAAGCGGACGACATGGTTGCCGATGAAGCCAGCGCCTCCAGTGATGATGATCGTTCGTTTCATGATTGCGATAATTAGTTTCTTTGAAGATGCGTCAAGGTATCGGAAGTAATCTCCGACTTGTATTCGTCAATCACTTTCAGCAAATACTGTCCATACTGGTTCTTTAGCATCGGCTTGGCTAACTCGCGCATCTTTTCCTCGTTTATCCAGCCGTTGCGGTAGGCGATTCCTTCCAAACAGGCTATCTTCAGTCCTTGGCGTTTTTCAATTACCTCCACAAAGGTCGAAGCCTCGGAAAGGCTGTCGTGCGTACCCGTGTCGAGCCAAGCAAATCCTCTTCCAAACACCTGCACCTTCAGTTCTCCGTCTTTCAAAAACTCCTGATTCACCGTAGTAATTTCAAGTTCTCCCCTTGCCGAAGGTTTGATGCTCTTGGCCACTTTCACCACTTTGTTCGGATAGAAATACAAACCGACAACGGCATAGTTACTCTTGGGTGCCTTGGGTTTCTCCTCGATGCTGAGGCAGTTGCCCTGTTTGTCGAATTCGGCCACACCATATCTCTCAGGGTCTGATACCCAATAGCCAAACACCGTGGCTTTTTTGTTTTCTTCGGCATCTTTGACAGCATTTATTAGTAGCTTCGTAAAACCGCTACCATAAAAGATATTATCACCCAAGACAAGGCAGGCACAGTCATCGCCGATGAACTTCTCGCCGATGATGAAAGCTTGGGCCAGTCCGTCAGGTGAAGGTTGTTCGGCATACTCAAAATGCACACCATAGTCGGAGCCATCGCCAAGCAAACGTTTGAAGCCAGGGAGGTCGTATGGAGTGCTGATAATCAAGATGTCTCTAATACCGGCAAGCATTAAAGCCGATATAGGGTAATACACCATCGGCTTATCGTAAATAGGTAGCAGCTGTTTGCTCACACCTTTAGTGATAGGATATAGTCTTGTGCCAGAGCCTCCGGCGAGTACAATACCTTTCATAGGTTAAAGACCATTTCGATTATATAATTATCGTCAGCTTTAAGATTTCTTACAGTCTTCCATCAATAATGTCTCTCGGAAGAATGCCTTTTACGTCATAAATGACACCACCTTCCTTAGCAAAAGCCTTCACATCCATGTCAAGGAATTCATTGTGTGCCACAGCGAGGATGACTGTATCATATTGTTCGTTCGGCTTTTCGTTAGTCACCGTAACGCCATACTCTTGGAACACATGTTCGGTATTGGCCCAAGGATCGAAGACGGTGATATTAGGAGTATACTCGCGCAACGTGTGGTAGATGTCGACCACTTTGGTGTTGCGGATGTCGGGGCAGTTTTCCTTAAAAGTGATACCAAGGATGAGTATTTTGGCATTCTTTACCAACACACCCTTTTTATTCATATACTTAATGGTTTGGTTGGCTACGTATGCACCCATGCCGTCATTTAACCTTCTGGAAGCGCGCATGACACGTGGCAACACACCATAGACTTGTGCCTTCTGAATGAGGTAGTAAGGATCCACTGAGATGCAGTGTCCCCCCACCAAACCTGGACTCAGTTTGATGAAGTTCCACTTGCTGGAAGCGGCTTCGATGACATCATGGGTGTCAATACCCATGGCATTAAAGATCTTCGCCAACTCATTCATGAAAGCTATGTTGACATCGCGTTGGCTGTTCTCGATGATTTTCGATGCTTCTGCCACCTTGATGCTTGGAGCCTTGTGCGTGCCGTTGACGAGAACGCTGTTGTAAACGCTGTCAACATAATCAGCTATCTCGGGCGTGCTTCCAGATGTCACCTTCTTGATCTTTTCCACAGTATGTTGCTTGTCGCCAGGGTTGATACGCTCAGGGCTGTATCCGGCATAAAAGTCGACATTGAACTTCAGTCCACTGACACGTTCCACCACGGGGAGACATTCCTCTTCTGTCACACCAGGATAAACCGTGCTCTCATAAACCACCAAATCACCTTTCGAGATGACCTTGCCAACGGTTTCAGAAGCACCCCAAAGGGGACGCAGGTCGGGACGGTTATCTTCATCGACTGGCGTGGGGACGGCAACGACATAGAAGTTGCATTTCTTGATTTCCTCAAGGTTGGTAGTGCAACGAAATCCGTGGTTCTTGATGGCATCCTGCAACAAATCGTCGCTGACTTCAAGGGTGGCGTCATGCCCCGTCATTAAGGCATCGACTCGTGCTTGGTTCATATCAAAACCAATAGTTTCAAATTTCGTCGAAAACAGTCGGGCAAGTGGCAGACCCACATAGCCAAGACCAATAACGCATATTTTAGTATCTTTCATTGTATTTTCAAACTATTATTAGTTTTCTATGCCTTATCATCCCTTCCCTCCGTAGAGTTCAGCGACAAGTCGCTGCATGTAACCTTTACTGCATAGCTGTTTTTATTTAAGAAAAGATAGCTTTTGTGGTGTTTTTTATTTGTATCTAAACTCTCCACTGTCAACTTGTAACCTTCTACAGAAAAGAAGGGAACCACAATGTGCCTTTTACCTTACAGCTTCGCCTCGTCAGTCACATTTTGCGATGACAACATACTGATTTCTTTACTTTTATAAGCAAAATCAATAAAACATAGTTTCATAGATTTTGCTTGTATGGTTTTCGAGGCAAAAATAGAATAATCTTTCCATCTATCAAAGTGTTTTTATTAATTTTGATTGCACTTGGACTGATGCCATCATTTTCTTCCACTTGAAGTAGCCAAAGACTGCGATGACGACATACAAAGCATAGAGGCTAGCTTTGAAGGGGATGTCCTTGTAGAAATACAAGGCACTGGTGACGATGTCGACCACAATCCACACCAACCACTGCTCAAGATATTTTCGAGCCAACGCCCAAATGCCTACAATGCTAAATGCTGTGGTGAAAGCATCGGCCACTGGAACATTGGAATTGGTGAATCGACTCAAAACAAAGTATATAAAGACCCAAATGACCAACCCCACACCCAACCAGATGAAAGCCGTTTTCTTGGGCATGTTGCGGATAGGAAGGTTGGCAGTCTTCTGCTTGTGCCGCATCCAGGCGATGAAGCCGTAAACAGTCATGGCCAAGTAGTAGAACTCCATGCCACAATCGGCGTAAAGGCCTTTTTGGTAGTAGAGCACGATGCCCAATGATTGCATCATGAAGCCCACCACCCACATCCACACGCTGGCTTTGTATTCCAAAAGGATGTACGCCAAGCCTAATGCCGTAGTGGTGATGTCAAGCCAATGAGCAGTAAGAAACTCCATTACATCGCTTTTTTCATCTCCTCCGCCAAGGCGACAAACTCCTTTGCGGTCATTTGCTTTAAAAAGATTAACCCATGCGTGGCACGGATAAGGGGGTAGTCGCTTTCATAAAAGAAATCCTTCCCAAGGATCAACTGGATGTCCTTGTATTGCTTTACCCAAATTTGCTCCGCCAACTCGCTGAAAGGTCCATCAAAGTCGGGGTTGGGAAACTCCGCCTTGACTTGCGTCAAATAGCTGTCCTTAAAGGCCTTCTCAAATACGGCAAATGCGTTGAGCGAGACGGGGACGTACACGTTAGCCTCGGCAGGATGGAAAGTCGACCAAACGTTGCGATAACCAAAGATTCTCAAGTGGCTGAGGTCAGCCTCCTCGCTCCATAACCTAACAGCCTCGGCGATGCTTTGCATGACCTTATAATGTGTGTTGGGGCCTTGTCCTTCCGAGTCGATGGCTACCGTGATGACTGTGGGCTTTAGCTCACGCAATTGTTTGAGAATGGGGGCAACGTCGCGTTCACGATTGGGATGCCAAAGGCCTTGAGTTTGCCGAAGGGCCGGTTTTTCTTGGGTTGATTCATTATGGGTCGACCCTTCAACCCTTCGATTGGCCTCAGAAACCGCAGGCTCAAGGTCCTCATTCCTACTTTCATACAAGCCCAACCGCAAGTGATGTATATGTCCCAGAGAGGTACCAGCGTAGGCCCATACAAGCTCTTCCTCAAACTCACGAATCTCGCCTTTTAGCTTTTGTGTCTCTTGGCTGTTGGGACGACCCTCACTAAGCGCTTTAATCTCCGTCTCAAAACGTTCCTCTACCTCGGCTACGCTCTTCAGCTGCCACAATCCTACGGCATCGCGCAGGATGCGATGGCAGAAGCCTCGCCGCATTTCGTCGGGGTTGCGGCGGGCAACATTGTCCAAATAATGGTGAATGTCTTTTTCCTGCTTAAAGCGATAGCCCTGCTCAAAGAAATCGGGATAAAACACCATCTGGATACGACCCTGACGCAGGTAATTCAAGGTATCCTGCAAAGCCTCCCTTAGGAAGGTATCTGTGACAGAGTGGTAACCCGAGGTCATGATGGCAAAATGCACCTGATTCGACGGCGACCGCAGTTGCCGATTGATCATGGGCATGAGTCCCAGCATGATGTCATCATGATGGGGACCTGTGTGGTAAATGACCTCATTCTCGAAAAATTCGGCGCCCCGCCAGAGCTTATTCTCTACATCACAGATGACCTCTTGAACTGTGTCGAGACTCAGATTGGGAATCTTGGCACAGCGTGGGTCGTTCTGTAAGTCCTCCAATGTCAACTTATGGGCATAACAATCAAGGATCTTACAAAGTCCAAGGATGGCACGCTCAGTCTTTTCGAATGACCACTCACCGTCGAAAATGGATGGGTCTGTTTTGTTGAACATCAATCCCTCTTGAATATATCCCTAGTATAAACCTTGTCTTTCACGTCGTCCAAACAAGAGTCATAGCGGTTAGCGATAATGGCTTGACTCATGGCCTTAAATTTCGTCATGTCGTTGACAACCAAGCTACCAAAGAAAGTGGAACCATCGGGCAAGGTCGGCTCATAAATGACTACCTCAGCACCCTTGGCCTTGATGCGCTTCATCACGCCTTGGATGCTGCTTTGGCGGAAGTTGTCGCTGTTCGACTTCATTGTGAGACGATATACGCCGATGATACAATGGTGTTCGTTGGCAGCATTATATTGTCCCTGGTCATAATAGTCGTAATAACCCGCTTTCTTTAGCACCTGATCGGCGATGAAGTCCTTGCGCGTGCGGTTGCTCTCCACGATGGCACGAATGAGGTCTTCTGGAACATCCTCGTAATTAGCTAAAAGCTGTTTGGTGTCTTTGGGCAAACAATAGCCACCATAACCAAAGCTCGGGTTGTTGTAATGGCTGCCAATGCGCGGATCAAGGCAAATGCCGTCAATAATAGCTTGAGTATCAAGTCCTTTTACCTCAGCATAGGTATCCAACTCATTGAAATAACTAACGCGCAATGCTAAATAAGTGTTGGCAAAAAGCTTCACAGCCTCTGCCTCTTTCATGCCCATGAAGAGCACAGGTACGTCTTCCTTAATGGCACCTTGTTTCAAAAGATTGGCAAAAGTCTTTGCTTTTTCCTCCAAATCTACCGTCACCACCTTGCGGATAGCCTCGTTTTCTTCCTCAAAACCTTCAATCTGCTTTGGATAGCCTACGATGATACGGCTCGGATAAAGGTTGTCGTACAATGCCTTGCTCTCACGCAAAAACTCAGGCGAGAACAGCAAGTTAAACTTCTTCACACCCTTAGCGGCATACTTCACGTAAAGACTACGGGTATAGCCCACTGGGATGGTCGATTTGATAACCATTACCGCATCGGGGTTGACGCTCAAGACCAAATCTATTACCTCCTCAACATGACTTGTGTCGAAAAAGTTCTTCTGCGGGTCGTAGTTGGTCGGAGCAGCGATAACTACGAATTCGGCATCTTTATAAGCCGCTGCACCATCAAGGGTGGCAGTCAAGTCCAACTCTTTTTCTGCCAAATATTTCTCAATATACTCGTCCTGAATGGGCGACTTCTTCTGGTTGATAAGGTCTACCTTCTCAGGAATCACGTCCACAGCGGTGACATGATTGTGTTGCGCCAATAAAGTGGCGATGCTCAGGCCTACATAGCCTGTTCCTGCTACTGCGATGTTCATGTTTTAGTTTAGAGTTTATGGTTAAGAGTTGAAAGTCAGTTTAGAGTTGAGAGTTGTAGGTAACGGGTATTGAGGGTTAATCCCTCTCAACTCTACACTCTCAACTCTACACTAATATTACTTCCACCCAAACGGATGCCCACTCAGTGGCAGCTTCGCCATTGGATGGTAGTCGCCGGTGAGGCCAATGGGCTTGGCATTGCGGATTTCATAGACGATATCTATACAACGGCGAGCTTCCTCCAAACCGAAACCACGGCCAGCTAAGATTTCCTCATAGCTCTTGGTATGCAACTCGGTGAATCCCTGACTGAACTCAAACTCCTCGCCGTCAATCATGATGGTACGGTAAGTGCGTTTCTCGCCTTCCACGGCATTGGGTGGCAGCGTGTCACCGTTGATGCTAAGGAAATAACGCACACGAGCTCTTTCAAGCTCCAAATATCCCGCCACACGGTCGTGTGAGGCTACATGCACGATGTTTTTCTTCACGTCTCCAAAAATCCAGCTTAGCATGTCATAGAAATGCACGCCGATGTTGGTGGCAATGCCGCCACTCTTGTGGATGTCACCTTTCCAAGAAGCATAATACCAGTTGCCACGAGAAGTGATATACGTCAAATCAATGTCATAAATCTTATCTTTAGGGCCTTCATCCACTTTTTTCTTCAGTGCTACAATCTTGTCGTGGAGACGCAGCTGCAAGATGGTATAGACCTTATGGTCTTGACGTTCCTCCACCTTTTGAAGGGCATCAATGTTCCAAGGATTAAGCACCAAAGGTTTTTCACAAATGACATCAGCACCAAGACGCAGACCGTAACGCGTGTGCGCATCATGCAGATAGTTAGGAGTACATACCGTGACGTAGTCGATGTTAGTGCCGTTGTCGCGTAGCTTGGTGTTATGTCGGTCGAAGAGTTCCTGTTCGGTGAAAAAGGCAGCCTTGGGGAAAAAGCTGTCCATAATGCCTACGCTGTCGTTCTTGTCGTAGGCGGAGACAAGGGTGTTGCCCGTGTCTTTGATGGCTTTGAGGTGGCGTGGAGCTATGTAACCGCCCACGCCGATGATGGCGAAATTTTTCATTTCTTTAGAAGCAAATCTAACACAAATCTAGTACAAATTTTCTTTGTTGTTTCTATTCGGCTGGCCCTAATCGGGTGCGCCGATGACGTTTCTTCGAAACTTGGTTAGCTACCCTCTTATAAGGTCAAACTTATTTAAAAGTTCATTAAACATATATTTTTCTGCGTGAAGTCTTTGAGACTCGCCAAAATTTATAAGGATACCAAATTTTGTATTGGTGATTCTCATGTAATTGAACAATTGCGCCCTATGTTCGCTGAGCAATTCGGAAACAGCTTTCAACTCCACAATTATATCATCATAGCAAACAAAGTCAGCCTTATAAGTTTTCTCTAACTCTATACCATGAAAATACATTTTCAGCATCTTCTCCCTTTCCCAAGGAATGTCCTTTTCCGTACAAATTACCGACAAACATTCTTGATAAATAGGTTCGGAATAACCGCACCCAAGTTCATTGTAGAGCGACATCGCCGCTCCTATGATTTGATACATGCGGTCTTTGTAAAGCTGTAAATCTATAGCTTGAAGGTTAGACACAATTAGACAGAAAGAGGAAACAAATCTTACATAAAACTAAAACAAACGGGGAAGTTATCCGTTCGGCGACTTGTCGTCGCTTTGCAAAATTGTGAGCAAATGCAAACAATCCATATTTATGAAAGATTTATGTCAGATTTGTTTCCAAAAAACTCAAATATTATTCTTTTCAATGTCCTTAAAGTACTTCATAGTACCATAGGTCATTTCATCACAGGCTGCATCGTCGCAGACAATGATACCTTTGGGGTGCATCTGCAACACGCTAACCGTCCACATTTGGCTGACTGCACCTTCTATGGCATGGGCCAAGGCACGGGCCTTATTATGTCCGTTGGCCAATATCATCACCTCACGGCTGTCCATCACGGTACCCACACCCACGGTCAAAGCTGTCTTTGGCACCTTATTAATATCATTCTCAAAGAAGCGTGAGTTGGCGATAATGGTGTCGGTGGTCAAGGTCTTCACACGAGTGCGCGAAGTCAGCGAGCTGCCAGGCTCATTGAAGGCAATGTGACCATCGGGGCCGATGCCGCCCATAAAGAGGTCGATGCCGCCGTAGCTCTTGATTTTTTCTTCATAACGAGCACACTCGGCTTCCAAGTCTTCGGCGTTGCCGTTCAAGATGTTGACGTTTTCCTTTTTGATGTCGATATGGCTAAAGAAATTGTTCCACATGAAACTATGATAGCTCTCCGGATGGTCTTCAGGGATGCGGACATACTCGTCCATATTGAAGGTGACCACATTCTTGAAAGAGACCTCGCCTTTCTTATACAAGCGCACTAGTTCCTTATAGGTTCCAATAGGCGTAGAACCCGTAGGAAGACCGAGAATGAAAGGTTTCTTTGTAGTCGGCTTGAAAGCCTTGATGCGTTCAACGATATGGTTAGCTGCCCAACGCGACATGGCGTCGTAGTTCTTTTCGATAATGACTCTCATTGTAGTATGTTGTTTAATTGTTGATTGTTTAATTGTTTAATTGTTGGGCTGTCACAATGTGGCAGCCGATGGATATTTGTTGCGGCTGCCGTAATATGACAGCCCTACAGAATTAATGGGTGTTTCTGTATTTTTGGATCAGATTGATAAATTCTTCCGTTTCCTTGCGGATTTGTTTGACGAAGCTAACCTCGTCGATTTTGCCGATAACCGCAATCTTCTCCTCTTCGTTGCGGAAGGTGGCATTGCGGAATTCGTTGTCGTAGTCTTTCTTGCGGCTTTCATAGACCTGATCGCAAATGAAATGTTGGATACGGACGGCCTTGTCCAGGTTTTCGTGCCACATCTCTTCGGTGAGTACATCCGTTTCGTCCTTGTAGAGAAACATCAACGAGAAATAGGCATGATGCAACTTTTCTGTCTGATAGTCCTTCCACAACTCATCATAACGATGATGGATTTCGTCCCAAGTGTTCAGCACGCCCTCGCGGATGTCGGCACGCAACTGGTCAACATATTCCTCAGGCATGGTCTGCCCACCCAGGTTCATCCATTTGCGGAGACGCTTGCCTCTCATGTGGTTTACGATAGCCTCCATGTCGACTTCGGGATGGGCCTCCAAGTAATGCATCAAAGTGCTGACAGCATAATAGACAATCATGTCGCCGTAGGCATGATAAGCCTCCAATGGTTTGAGAATACGCACTTTACGCTTCCCTTTTTCCATGTGTTCGCCGAAAATCTCCAACGCCTTCACCGTTTCTGGTTCGTTGTCAAGGAGGTTTTTGCCACAGTCGCGAAGGTCATAATACTCGTATTTATCAGGATTTTCACCTTTTTTACGAAGATAGGCCTTGGCGACCCACACCTCCAACAGCTTGCGTCCTTCGATGATTTCTTCAACGGTATCAGGAGCCAGCGTTTCAAATTCAATGTTTTGAACCTTACGCTTGCGTTTGTCGCGGCTTACATATTTCGAAGTGTTGCGAGCGATGGCGTACATGTTGTACATCCACCAATAGGCAGGCATGACTTCAAGCTCGTTTTTCGCCGTGTTGTTGTTGACCAAACAGAACGGCAGCATAATATTGAGTTCGTTGGGATAGTCAGCCTTCGAGAGCAATGTGAATGAAGCAAACTTCGACGAATGCTTCACACTGGAGCAAAGTCCAGGCCAGAAGCCGCGCGAAGCCACAATCTCGCCATCAGTTGCACGGCTGTTGTGGTTGGAGCCAATTGTAGCACCAGCGGCCATATTGCTCTGTCCCATCACACAGGCAGAGATGAGGAAAGAGTTGTTGTGATGCTGCTCGTGCGAAGGGAAGATGAGGTTGTTCAGCACCTCGCAACACGAGATGGTAGAGTTGTCGCCCATCACGGAATGGATGAGACGAGCTCCATATTTCAGGTTACAGTTGTCGCCCAAGACGAATCGGGTGGCCACCACGGAATAGAAGATGCGGCATCCGTAACCCGTTATGCCATTCACCAGAATGACGCCTTCGCCAATCTGCGAAGGTTCCTCTTCCGACGAGTTGATGGTTATGTTCTTCAGTTTGCTCGCACCTTTAATATAACAATGTGGCCCCACTTTGGCATCTTTCAGAATCCAGCAGTTCTTGATGACGCACGACTCACCGATGGTGCCGTAATAGCCACGGTGGAAGTCAACGCTGGCTTGTGTGATTTCCTTAAGGCGTTCTTGCAGTTTAGTGTCGTCCGTGTACTTCGCCCAAAGATAGGCATCAGCCGTAGTCATTCCATCAAAAGGCAAAATCTTGCGGCTGCCGATTTCATTCATCACTTCAAGCCATACACGCACATTCTCAGGCTCACCTTCCTTGATGGTGCCATTGCCGAACTTGGAGTGGTCGGTGGTAGAAATCTCTTGGATGTTGAAGAGAATGCTTCTGTCGCCGATGATATAGTTGGCCATGTAATGCACATCGTGGATAGCCACGTCATCGCCAATGTCGCATGACATAATGCTGCTGTCGGTGATGCCGATAGGAACACGCAAGTCATGGTATTGCAACACTTTACGAGTAACGCGACCGATGCGCACCATACCAAGGAAATGGTTGTTGCGCACCATGTTGGTGTCAAACTCATCCGTGACCCAGATGTCGTCCCAGTTGGTAGCAGAATTGCTGTTTTTCACCAAACGCTCGATTTCGTCGGAACGTAGATGACGCCAGCCGCCAGCAGGTTTTTTCACCTGTTGGTTGCGGTAGTAGTATTCGTCGTGACCGTCGTGCAAGTACTTCTCATCGATGAAGTTCTTGTATATCCGGTCGTAGTCAATGATAGTTACTTGATCCATTTATTATTATTACATTAGTTTTCAATAAGTTAGTTATCCATTTTGGTTCTCGACTGAGTACGGGTTATCCCCGTCGTCTCAGTCTATAATTACGGAAATGGACTCACCACGACACCATAGCGGATGCCGATACGTCTGAAAACTGTTGGATAAGTTGGTACAAACATAGTTGAATATGGGATGAAGAAGTTTTTCTTCAATACCCTTCAGGATTATTCTTTTGCCAGTTCCATGAGTCGCGGCACATCTCTTCGAGACCATATTGTGCCTTCCAGCCGAGTTCTTTCTCTGCCTTGGAAGGATCAGAGTAACAAGTGGCAATGTCGCCAGCACGGCGCGGTTTGATGCTATACGGAATCTTGATGCCGTTGACCTTCTCGAAAGTCGTCACCACATCCAACACAGAATAGCCTTGTCCCGTCCCAAGGTTATAAATGGCAATGCCACACTTCCTTTCGATGGCTTTCAATGCGGCCACATGACCACGGGCCAAGTCGACGACATGGATATAGTCGCGGACACCAGTGCCGTCATGGGTCGGGTAGTCGTTGCCGAAGACACCAAGTTCAGTACGCTTGCCCACAGCCACTTGCGTAACATAGGGCATCAAGTTGTTCGGGATGCCGTTGGGGTACTCCCCTATGCGGCCACTCGGATGGGCACCGATAGGATTGAAGTAACGCAACAACACGATATTCCATTCCTTGTCGGCTTTCTGCATATCCATCATAATCTCTTCGAGCATGCTCTTGGTTTGGCCGTATGGATTGGTGCAATGTCCTTTGGGACACTCCTCCGAGATGGGGATGATAGCCGGATTGCCATAAACGGTTGACGACGATGAGAAAATGATGTTCTTGCAGCCATGTTGACGCATCACATCGAGTAGCGTCAGTGTGCCGCTAATGTTGTTTTCGTAGTATTCCCATGGCTTCTCCACACTCTCGCCGACCGCCTTAAAGCCAGCAAAATGGATGCAGGCATCAAAATGATGTGCTTCCATCACACGGTTGAGGCCTTCGCGGTCGCGAATATCGACTTCATAAAAGGGTATTTCTTTTCCCGTCAGTTCCGCCACACGCTCTAAAGACTTGCGGTTGGAGTTGCTAAGGTTATCGATAACCACAGTCTCATGACCTGCGGCATTCAATTCAACTAAAGTATGGCTGCCGATAAATCCAGCACCGCCTGTAACTAGTATTTTCATGATAAGAGTTTATTGAGAGTTCGTTAATGTCTATGAGATAATTTGCTTAGTGTGATTTTGGAGAAGATGATTTAATTCATACTTTGCAAAATACAAAGTAAAACACTTTATCTTCATGAGGATTCTTCAAAAGTTGGCAGCCTTTCTATTATCCATCTCAACGAGATTACGTTGTGTGTCTTCAAGAATAATTATATCAACCTCTCATTCTCTAATACATCAAAAACCGCATTAAGATTGAATTATCACTTTGTCTTCCTTGCAAACTTATGCTTTCACAACTTTCTAAATCCTCTTCTACTGTTTCTCTTGAACTTCTGCAAGTTTTTGTGCAGCTTCATCTTGTGTCTCTTGCGCATTTTTTAGCTTTACAATCCTAGCATTGATTTGGTTGCACTCTATTTCCTTGTTTTTTTTATATCTTGCAAACTCCGATTTAATCTTACTGGCACGGTGCCAGACTGTCAAGGTACAAACGATAAAACAAATGGGAGACAAAAGCACAGAAAGCAGCCAAACTAAAGACCATATTAAACCAACATAAGGTTGCAGAATGGGTATGTGAACAAAACACAAAAACAATGACAGTAAAAATGCTACTGCAAATAATATCATTCCATTAGCGTTATAATCCATAACTCTCCATATCCTTTTCGATAGTTTTTTTAATCGTTTTCCTCTTTTCTCCATATTAACAAAAACAGATAACCAATAAACAGATATGAAAAGGGTTGACACTAAAGTTAAAGACAACCAGAACTTCATAAGAATATGAGGCGAAAAAGAAAAGATGCCTATTAAAAGTAGTTGGATAATAGCAAACAGAAAGCAGTAAGCGCAAAGGAAGCCAAAGCTTCTAACTTGGCATTGATTTTCTATTTTAGAATCTATTGTTTTTTTGAACATCTCAATATTTGTTTTCAATTTACTAATATCAGACATTACCTCTTCACATAGCAATACATTTCCTTCTTTATAAAATGATGGTTTGTTTTTAAGTTGTTCCATCGAGTTTTCATCTATTAAGTTTGTAACCCTTTCAAGTTCCTCACAATACCGTTTCTTGAAACTAAAAACATTATCCGTCAGGGTCTTCATAAACGATTTTGCATAATCAATCACAACATAAGCTGCACAGAAAGTTGCAGTTAATTGAATAAATGCTGAGAAATCTGAAATGTCCATACCTTTTCTTGGTTATTAAATTCCAAATAATATTTTTAAACTAATTCCTTGAGTAGTGCCATCGAATTCTTTTTTAAACATGGAAAGAAACTTCTTAGTTTTTTCACGATATACACTTACAACTCCGTCTTCTCCATCTGTCACCTCGTTAGAGTCCTCGAAATGTTCCTCTAAAACTCCAATATTGTCAAAAATAACATAGTTGCTATAAAAATGCTTATCGCCACATCCTTTTACCGAAACAGCTCTCCCTTTTGTCTGCATTAATAAAAGTCGTGTAAAGAACTGGGATTGTTTAATGTCTACGAATTGGCCATTTCTTACAAGAACATTCATACTTCCACCGCGCTCAAAGTAAGCATTAATGGAATCAATAACACTTTTTTCATTCAACAATGTATTGGCAACGGAAGCAAGAAACACATTCACCTCTTGTGACGCTGCATCAAATATGCTCGTGAGTGCCAATTTTTCTTGTTCTGCTCCATTAATATAAAATAGTCCTTCTTGCCTTTCTCTTAAACTCATTTCAAGCTGAGTCTTTAGATTTTTCAACATATCTGAAGTTCCCAAACTCATTTGGTCGGAATAGACCTGATAGAATAAAGCTGCTGTAAACTTGCTGCTGAGCCTATCATTATCTTTAGGATCTCGCCCCAAAGCCTTATCTATGAGAAATAGTGCTTTTTTGAAAGCGGGTTCATAGAGCGCTGGAGTATTTAGGATAATGGTTATGCTTTCACAATAGTCGACCATACGTTTATCACTTAGTTCAGGCATCCTAATCAGTTTCTCCTCCGCCACCAGTCTAAAAGCTAACATCAGGTGAAACTTAACTTTTTTATATTTTGAGGGAATAAAACCTGATTCAAATAGCCGCGACAGTCTAAAATATGTCAAGCCACAAGTATAATAACAATCTATTTGATAACTTTCTGAGAACACAATTTTATTGTCACGCTCTAGATTTTCGACTATACTTCCATAATAACCTCTTACATTGTGCGGTTCTGAAAGAAACATAGAAACAAAAGACATAATCTGAACGGGTATTGTGATTACTTTATATTGTGGTACCTTTACCTCGTTCTTGTATTGCTTGGAACGCCGTTCGTAATACAAGCGTTCAAATTTCTTTACCGAATTATAATAGTCTTCTATCCTCTCTTGAAGGTCGGACAAAGCCATAAGCTGTTCACGTCTTACCTCCGTTTGACTATTTGCTCCCATTATGATATTATTACGCACATTTTTATCGGTAGAAGATATTAGTTTCACCAACAATTGCACCTTGTCAATTCCTGGTAAATTGCGATTTTGGTATAATACATGACTTGTCTGGCACCCATTTACAATCTGATAATCAGAAAGTTTAAATGCAGATCCCACAATTTCTAGAGATCGAGTTATTACCGTTATACCATTGTTCATAGCCGTAAACAAAGCAAAATCATTATTCCGAAGTGTTTCTGCAATGGAACGATTTACCACATTAGTACCTTGGTAAGCCCTAATATTGTCATTAAAAACGTTTTTTATATTATCTGTCTTCTCGTCAATAATCAATTTACGAAATTCTGAGAAAGGCAATAACATCAGATAACTTTCACGAACATTTGGTATTGATGGAAGCGTAAATCGTTTATCCTCAACAGTAATCTCAGCCTCTTCTTTTATTCTCGAATGTTTGTAGAAGTCTACGAGTTCCTTTCTACCTAATAATTGATTCTGAACATCACTAACAAGATTATAAGCCCTTAATGAATTGGTATTGTCAATAACAAACGCTGGTGTTGAATCATCAGGCGTATATAAAGACTTTGAAGCAACAAAACCCATCAACTTAGGTTCGCCCTTAAACTTCACGCTTTTCCCATATATATGAAGAAGTAGGTTATAATAGGCTGTAGTTTGATGATTCATTCTAGGCAATTCAATCTCATCAACAACACTTTTAAAAAGCATCTCAACATTTTTCTCGAATTCAGAAATGAGAGCCGCATCAACAACATCTCCTAATTGGATATGAATAAAAATAAACTTCACTTCAAGATAATCATTTGCTGAAAGCAAATCATCAACCTCTTGAGTCGACGATACAAGTTTGCCGTTTACTATTACAGCGATTCCTCCTATCTTAGAATCATAATCCTCAACATTGATAGCATCCATCAACGTTGGTGAAACTGACTCTGAAGAGAAATAATTGGAAACGATGCAATACTCTGCAAAAAGGTTGAATACATAGTTGTTTGGCTTATCTGTCAAGCCATAACTTTCCTTAAAATCATCGAGAAACGATTGGGTTATTTTATCCATTTTATCCATTATCCATTAGTTTTATATTGTATACTTCTCAACAAACTCTAATATCCTTTTGACAATATCTGCATCAAACTGATACAACGCAAAAATCGCATCGTCAATTCTTGTTACCGCTTCCAAATTTCCATTCAGAGCTTCGTTAACCCAAAATGTAAATTCTTTATCTTCTTCAGCCGATATCTTCGGGAAAGGCAAAGTCGAAAGGTTGCCCTTTAAAATCTTAAGGTCATTAAACCGTTTGACATACAAGAAGTTGAACAAAGAAGAATTCAAAAATGCCAAAACCGTTTTCACACTCATGCCTTCGACATCAGGAATTAGGATGTTCGCACTGTTGAGGAACAAGCGTTGTTTGTCGTCGTAAGTGAAGCAAAGATGACTTGAGACAAACTTATACACCAGTTTTTCCTTTGCCCTATAAAACTCATCCTTTGCACACTGCTGAAAATCAGCTCTGTTATACTTGATGTAACGACTTGCTTTTTTCAGGTGGAATTTACTGATATCTTTTCCAGTATAGATGGGCTCCAAACTTTTTCTTGGTCTGGTTTTCAGCACCTTGGCGTTGTTGCCCGTGATGATGCCCAAAGCCCAAAGGCTGTGCGAAAGGTCGTCGTGTCGCATCCTTTCCACCTTGCTGATAATGGCTTCGTCACGGTCAGTGAGCATCGGGATGGCACAATAGTCGTCATTGCTTGGCACCAATTCCTTTCTCGACACTTCATTATTCGCGCCATACACCAAATAGCTCTGTTTTCCAAAGAAAGGTTTCTTGCTGACTTTCAGACTGACAAAGTCGGTGAACACGCCTTTGAAACGCTCACGATAACACTTCAAGCTTTCCATCCGCGTTTCGTGCGTCACAAACCGGCGCAAGTCGGCATGCACCTTTATTTTCATCAATGACGAGGGCAGCAGGAAATGCTGTATTCCATTCTGGTTCAAGAACTTGAACGATTCCGTGAAAAACAACGATGCCTTTTCCTTCGATTGGATGATTTCAGAGGTGTGTAGATGGCCTTTCTCGGTGCCCCAAGGCGGGTTAGTGACAATGTAGTCGAAGCGCAAGTCGCCCAAAGCTGATTCGGCATGAAGCAAGAAGTCCATCTGATAAATCTGAGGATAAATCGATGATTCATTGAACTTTACAATCAGATTAGCCTTGGCAATCATCACAGCAAGTGGGTCGTTGTCGATGCCATAAAGCTGCTCCATTCGGGCGTGTTCCACCTTCAACAGGAAGATGCCGCTACCGCAGCAAGGATCGAGAAACTTTTCTCCGTCCAACACCCGTATATCGGAAAGCATCTCGTTGACAATCACTGGCTTGGTATAATACAGCCCCTTCAAGATGCGAGGCCCTTCCGCCGTCAGCGACTGGTAGATAAAGCCAATCCAATCGTCATTGCGGTTTTTCAGAATTTGACGCGGCACTTCAAGGTCAATCCGTTGATAATTAGTATATTCCTCAAAGAAACGGCCTTTGTTGACTTCGTTCGCCTTATTATGCTCCAAATACATGGAGCATAAGCTGAAAATCAAATCGTTGATGGGGTAATCAGCCTCCTTCAATTCCTCAACAAAACGAGGCAGACTCCCTGCCATTACATAACCTTCGGGAGTGATGATTTTTTGCGAACGGCTTTTGTTGGCCCTACGTGTCAACCGATCGGAACTACCATTTTTGAGCTTGTCCCAATTGCGTTGTGTGGCCTTCGATATGAAAATGTTTGTTTCCGTCATTACACAGCTTCGCCTCCTAAGTCCCATTAAGATTTCTTAATGAACTCTATTTCAACCACATAGAAAAACACCTAAAAAGGCATATTAATTTGCAAATATACGGATTTCTGCAATTTCACAACTTAATTAATTTAAAAAATTTATAAAGACCAAAAAAGCAACTTTTTACAAGTGATTTTTGCCTATTTTTGCCACATAAAACTGATGAAAATGATACTTTGTTTGGAAACAGCCACACCCGTATGTTCGGTGGCACTCAACGAAAACTGTTGCACTATCGCCTTGCGCGAAACGGAAGGACAAAATGCTCATTCCGAGAAGATTACCAATTTCATCCGAGAGGTGATGGAAGTGGGCAAAATCGACTATTCACAGCTGGATGCTGTGGCTGTGAGCAAGGGCCCCGGCTCATACACTGGATTGCGTATTGGCGTGAGTACCGCAAAAGGCATTTGTTATGCCGCCGACCTCCCCTTGATGGCTATCGACACCTTGGAAGCCATGGCTCACGGCATGAAAGCCAAACTTGGGAGCCAAATCGGTGAGAATGACCTGCTTATCCCGATGATTGATGCGCGAAGAATGGAGGTATATGCTGCCGTTTTTGATGCCAACTTGAACAGAATCAACGACACCGCTGCCTTGATCATCGATGAAAACTCATTTGAAGACTTGCGAAAAGACCATCATCTTTGGCTTTTCGGTGATGGTGCGCCAAAATTAAGTAAACTATTTGAGAACCAAACTAATATCAGTATCGTTGACGGTTTCAAACCTTCGGCGGCATATATGCTTCCTTTGGCTGAAAAAGCATTGCGAAACCATGATTTCGTCGACGTGGCGTATTTTGAACCGTTTTATCTGAAAGACTTCATTGCGGGCAAGCCGCATGTGAAGGGATTAGTTAATAGTTGATAATTTAGAGTTAGAGTTGATAGTTTGAAGGTATGAAGAAATTAGTGCTTATCGTATTGTTTTTGGTGGTTGGTCTTGCAGTCAAAGCGCAGGCTCCACATATCTATGAGCATGATTATCCAGTGATTACGGAAGAAGATCCTCAAATCCATGCCATGATGGATTCCGTTTCATTGGACAGTATCCAAGCCAACATCGAACATCTTTGTTCCTTTCACACGCGCCGCTATGACAGCCGTTACATATACGATGTACAAGATTGGCTTGTAGCACGTTACCGTCAAATAAAAGGCATCGACACAGTGATGTTGCACGACTTCCCTGTCCCCAATTTTGAGGAAGGAACCGCCGACAATATTCTCGCTGTCCAATGGGGTACCAAAACGCCTGAAGAATACGTCATCTGCGGGGCACATTACGACTCGTGGAATGCCGACGGCTACGACCCCGACACCATCCGCTCACCTGGCGCCGACGACAATGCCTCGGGTGTGGCTGGCATTCTTGAAACCGCAAGAATATTAAGCCGTTACACCTTCGACCGTACCATCATCTATGCCAACTGGTGCGCCGAGGAAGTAGGTCTTGTGGGCAGTGCCGCCTACGCCGCTGATTGCGCTGCACAACGCATGGACATCGTCGCCTATTTCAACCTCGACATGACGGGCTACCTCGCTGAAGGCTCGGATATTCATATCAACTTGATGTACACCACACAGGATTCACTCCTCGGAAATTATGTCAAACGTTTCAGTCGTACTTATTTCCCTGAAATGCGTATCTGGCAAGACTGGCTTGCCTGGGGCGACAGCGACTATTCCTCGTTCAACCGGAACGGCTATGCCGCCATCCATCCCTTCGAAGACACACACGCCAGCTCGCCATTCATTCACACCCGACAGGATGTTTTAGGCGTGAGCGTCAACAACTTGGAACAATGCAAACGCTTCACTGAACTCAACCTTGGCACTGTAGCAGTTTTGGCGGGACTTAACAATAGTTCGGTGTCCGAAAACGAAAAACCCAATGTAGCCCTCTACCCCAATCCTGCCAAGGAATCGGTCAATATCCTTGCCGAAGATGGGCTGCAATTCATCGAAATATGCAACCTCTGGGGAAAACAAGTCGCAACAATGCATTTACAGGGAGAAAAAAATTGCACGATTGACACAAACGGCATAACTACAGGCATCTATGTAGTCAAAATCACCTCTGAAAAAAACACTGCCTTACAAAAACTAATCATCAGATAATTCAAAAAAGCCCACCCTCTATAGATTCCCAAGGGAATGACATAGAAGACAGGCTTTTTTTGCAAAGACGTGATGGTTAACCCAAAACCTTGACGCCAGCGTCGATGCGCTTGAGGGTCTCTTCCTTGCCCAAAAGCTCAAGGATTTCGCCGATGTGAGGGCCTTTGCCAGCACCCACCACCATCAAACGAAGGCCATTCATCACAAGGCCCATGTTCAGCTCGTTGCTGGTAATCCAGTTGTTGAGCGTTTCGTCAATGTTGGCCAAAGTGAAAGGCTCGATGCCCTTAATGACTTCTTTGACTTTGAGCATGGTTTCGGCGGAATTATCCTTCCAACGTTTCTTCACCGTCACGGGGTCGTATTCCGTCGGGGCTTCAAAGAAGAAGAAGCTCTGGTCCCAAATCTCCTTCACAAAGTTGACTCTATCTTTCACTAAGCCAGCGACTTTCACGGCAAAATCAAGCGGAGTTTCGATGCCTTTTTCGGCCTTCAGCCAAGCCTGATAGTCCTTGCCGACTTCCTCGTTCGACTTACGCATCAGCCACTCGTGGTTGAACCACTTGGTCTTCTCCACGTTAAACTTGGCACCGCTCTTGCTGCAACGCTCCAACGAGAAAGCCTGGATGAGTTCGTCCATGGTGAAGATTTCCTGCTCAGTGCCCGGGTTCCAGCCCAACAAGGCCAACATATTGATAAAAGCCTCGGGGTAGTAGCCCGATTGCTTGTAGCCCATGGCCGTGTCGCCGGTCTTCGGGTCGACCCAATACATCGGGAAGACAGGGAAACCGAGGCGGTCGCCGTCGCGTTTGCTAAGCTTGCCGTTGCCATCGGGTTTGAGCAACAAGGGCAGATGGGCAAACTGCGGTGCTTCCCATCCGAAGGCCTCGTAGAGCATGACGTGGAGCGGCATCGAAGGAAGCCACTCCTCACCACGGATGACGTGGCTGATCTGCATCAGATGGTCGTCGACGATATTGGCCAAATGATAAGTGGGCATGCCGTCGCTCTTGAACAAGACCTTGTCATCCAAGGTGTTAGTCTGCACGTGCACCTCGCCACGGATGAGGTCGTGCATGACGATTTCTCGGTCTTCGGGAATCATGAAACGCACCGTGTAGGGCACCCCGTCTGCAATGAGTTTCTCGACTTCTTCCTTGCTCATCGTCAAGCTGTTGCGCAGGTGCTTGCGGCTCTGACAATTGTAGATGAAGGTCTGCTTATTGGCTTCGGCTTCCTTACGGTACTTGTCCAGCTCCTCGGCGGTGTCGAAGGCGATGTAAGCGCAGCCTTTAGCTAACAACTCGTCACTGTATTGCTTGTAAAGGTGTTTGCGGTTGCTCTGCTTGTAGGGGCCAAACTCGCCGCCCACATAGTCGCTCTCGTCAAACTTGATACCGCACCAATCGAGTGACTCGACGATGTACTGCTCGGCACCAGGCACAAAACGAGTTTGATCGGTATCCTCAATGCGGAGGATCATCTTGCCGCCATTCTTCTTGGCAAACAAGTAGTTATATAACGCGGTACGCACGCCTCCAATATGTAATGGGCCCGTCGGGCTGGGGGCAAATCTTACTCTAACTTCTTTCATATTATGTGTTTGATTAATAATTATGACTGCGAGACACGGGACTGCGGGACTTGTTTAGTCTCGCGTCTCGAAGTCACGAAGTCTCATGTCCTATTTCGGGTGCAAAATTAGTTTATTTATCGAAACTATGGGAAAAACTATCAACGCTTTTCGGCCAAATTTGGACTTTTAATCTTTAATATGACGTGAATGAATAAATTATTCACATCAATTTTTGATTTGAATAATACATTTTTTCGCTTCATTTCTTGTTATATAAATAAAAATATGTATATTTGCAGCGAAAAACAAGTATATTTGTTTCAAAATTTGAATGGTTTATGAAAACACCATTTTGGATATGGCAATATGAGGGATGGCCACGTTTCTGCTGGAGCAACGACAATGTCATAGGCACGTTGGCACAGGTACGCGAGAAGCAAGGACGGCTGCTTGGCCTGATGGACAGCCTCGGTTTTGACACGCAAAGTATCTCTTCTCTTGAAGTGATGACCGAAGAAGTGTTGCGCAACAGCGAGATCGAAGGATTGCTACTCAACCCCAACCATGTGCGTTCGTCGGTGGCCCGCCACCTCGGGCTTGACACCGCAGGGCTGCCTATGCCCGACCATTATACAGAAGGCGTGGTGCAGGTGATGTTGGATGCTGTGCAAAATGCCAATGAGCCTTTGACCGAAGAGCGCCTATTCAACTGGCATACGGCATTGTTTCCGATGGGTCGTAGCGGCATCAAGCCCATCACTGTGGCGGCTTGGCGACAGGGTGCAGAGCCGATGCAAGTGGTGAGCGGTGCCATGGGAAAGGAAAAAGTCCATTACGAAGCACCGCCTTCGGAGGATGTACCTCGACAAATGCGACTGTTTTTAGACTGGTTTAACAGTGAATCCACCACAGACCCGGTGCTGAAAGCAGCTGTGGCACACCTTTGGTTTGTCAACATACACCCGTTTGAGGACGGCAATGGCCGCTTGACGCGCACCATCACTGATATGCTCCTTGCCCGTGCCGATGGCTCGTCGCAACGATTCTATAGCATGTCGTCGGCTATCCTGCGCGATAGAAAGAATTACTACGAAGTTTTGGAATACATGGGCAAGCATGGTTTGGACATCACGCAATGGCTCTTGTGGTTCTTGAAGACTATGGAAAACGCCATCGACACCGCCGTTGAGAAGACTCATAGAGTGGTTCGGAAGTCGTTGTTTTGGCAGGAAAAGCGCAATATCGCCCTCAACGAGAGGCAGATCAAGGTCATCAACCGCCTATGGGACGGCTTCGAAGGCAAACTCAACACCAGCAAGTGGGCCAAGATGACCAAGACCTCTACAGCCACCGCCTTGCGCGATATTCAAGATCTTGTTGAGAAAGGGATACTCCGCCGCACTGAGGAAGGAGGACGTAGCACAAATTACGAGTTAGTGGAGAAATAAACGAAAAAAGCCTGCCGAAACTCAGCAGGCTTTTGAGGTACCTGGCGGACTCGAACCGCCGTCCCCGGTTTTGCAGACCGATCCCTAACCGCTCGGGCAAGGTACCCTATTGCGGCTGCAAAGATACAACTTTTTGACGAACCGCAAGTGTTTTCTTTGAAAAAATTTACACCATGCCCCTTGCCGACAACTTCAGCCAGTTCCAAACGACCAAGGCCACAAAGAGCAAGCCACAATATAGATAGAAGATTTTCAAATCTTTACGGCGCAGGTGTGTCATCGCGTATGCACCCGTGAGCATAATTAATGGTACAACAGGTTCATGAAAACGTTCCGAGTTGGCGGCAAACGAAAACATGATAATGGCCAAATACGACAATTCGTAGGCTCCAAGCAGGCTGAAATCGCGCCATTTCTTCTGCCGAAACGCAATCACGATAGCCAACATGGCGAAGAATGCAACAAAATTAGTTACATAAGTGCTACCATGTATCATCTTGTTGTGGTCAGGGGCCTCCTCCACCATGGGTGCAAGTGGCAGCACAAATGCTCCTGGGGCCAAAATCCAACTTTGGGCTAATTGGCCATGTTTCATCCCCATCGATTCGTATTTGTCAGATTGATAATGCAAATCGGTGAATTTCAACCTGTTGATAATTTTCATTTCGCGACCAACAGGAGATAACAGGAAGGCGAAAAACACGATAACCACTGAAGCTATGGTGATGATTTTTGTTTTTTTGGATACCAACTCCTTCGAGGACAACATCACAAAGACCAAAAAAGCGAAAATCAAGCACATCCCGATGATGGTGCGGAAACCGAAAGTCAAAGCCGTGAAAAGTATAGGCGAAAAGATGTTCCAAAAATTGTATTTCTTGCTTCGGATAAGGTTGTCCATGCGCTCAAGGGCAAGGATGGAAAGGAATATCATCTCCATTTCCTTTGTATGCAGACCGCAACTTTGGACCAAGATAGGCGTGAAAACCATCATCACAGCGGCCAAACGACCAGCGCGCTCGCCGAAAGTGCGTGAACCTAACTTGTAAACCACAATGCAAAGATAGGCACTCATCAAGGCCTTCAACAGCCTAGGTGTCAGCAAGCTAGGACCAAAAATGGTGTAAATCAAGGTCAGCCAAAGTGTATAGCCTTGGTCGGACCAGCCCATGGTATAGGCATTCAGATACTTGAAAATATAGGAGACATAGCCATGACGCACACATCGCGACAGATAAGCCGCCGTGGAATGATAAAAAATGCTATCACCCGCACCTAATTCAAAAGCCTTGCCTGTACCATAATAATAGTAATATGCCACCAAGAAAGCATACAGTCCTCGGATGACGAAGGCCACCAAAAAGACCTTCCACTTGAAATGCTTTGTTTCGTCAGCCTTCCAACGGGGATAAAAAATGGCAGTCAGCAGGAAGAAAAACAACACCTCCCCTATGCCCCACAACATCCATTTCAGTTGGAGAGCATGCTCATGAAAGGCCACACTGATGACGATGAGCGCAAGTAAATACAGCCCAATGCCAATGAAGGAGATATGTCGGAGCAGTTTGGTACTCATATTTATGCTAATAGAGCCGTAGCGCACTACAGCTCTACAATTAATCGGTTTTGAATATACCACCGTTGCCCTTACGGCTCTTGACAGCACGCATCAACATTGATTTCTCGCCAGGCGTAATCGTACCCACCTTGCGCATGTCGGCACGTTCCCAAAAGTTGGGCTTGTATTCATGGAAGATACGGTAAAGCGAGTCGGAGGCACAAAGCACCTCTGGGTCGTAAGGCTCAAGACCGCCGTCCGCTAAATGAAACTCGATATGGAAAAGGTTGCTGTCGCTGTTATAGTCATAATCGAAAGCATAATAAATGACACTGTCATATCGCTCAAGAACACGGCGTTGTATGCCCTGACCATTCTCGAAGAAATACATCCGCTGTCCTCTTGTGGTATCGTAGGGGTCATACTCGTAAAGTTCATAATTGTCTTCGATTATTTGCCCCCAAAAATCAGTGTTCCAATGCTCTAAAGTGGTCAAGCCAAACACCTTGTTGACCACATCAAAGTCAAGCTTGTTTTGGCTAATGAAAACCGTACGGCGGACATGCCCTCCCGGCGAGCTGACCACAAAAGAAGAACCCCGGAAATCGCCGTCGCTATAATCTTTTACGGTAACGGTGACGATACTGTCGTTGGCTCGACCCGACATAGGCGAAATAGTGTACCAATCTGCATTGTCGTTTTTCGTGATAGACCATTTGCAGTTAGCTCTGATGACAAAAGTCTGTGTTTCGGGAGCTAATCCAAACCTGATGTCTTGCGACGAGACCAAAACACTATAATCCTTGACGCAGCCGAAAAGGCATAGTGACATTACCGCGACAAGGGCAAAAACCAAGCTTTTCGTTTTCATGGGATTATGTTAGATAATATTTCTATACAACAGAGAAACTATATATCTGTTATCATAATCCAAATATGCCTTCTCCTTTTTTGCGTTTGATGGCTTTCCGCCTCAAATCGACTTTCCCTTCAGGATTGAAAGTGCCTATCTTGCGCATGTCGGCACGCTCCCAAAAGTTAGGCTTGTATTCATGGATGAAACGATATAGTGAGTCGCTGGCGGTTAGCACTTGAGGATCATAACTTTCTGGCTCGTCGCCAGTGGTGACAAATTCGATGTGCAAAATCTGGTCGACGGGATTGTAATCGTAAGAGAACGAATAGAAAACGGCAGTGTCATTATGATTATCTCGCTGCACTCCATGACCATTAGCAAAGAAATACATTTGATAGCCCACGGTGGTATCGTAAGGGTCAAACTCATAATGTTTGTACGAATCCTCAATGATTTGTCCGTAATAGTCTGTGTTCCAGTGTTCCAGCTCCATCACACTAAAGATTTTATTCACCATGCCATCAAAATCTAACTTGTTTTGCGAAACGAAAACCGTCCTACGAACGTGGCCACCTGGCGAATTGATGACAAAGGACGAACCACGATAATCGCCATCAAACGCCTCCACATCGACAGTGAGAACAGCGTCTTTTTCACCGTTCATCATGTCAATGGTGTACCAGTCGGCATCATCGTTTTTCGTAATGGTCCAATTGCAATTCGCAGTAATCTTAATCGTTTGTGTTTCAGACCCTAATCCAAACCAAAGATTCTGTGTGGAGACTTGTACTTTATCTTCTTTCAAACAGCTTACAAGAGCCATAGCTGTCATGACGCATAAGGTCAACAGCAATACTAAGTTTCTTTTTTTCATCTTTTGTTGCTTTAATATGATGTGCAAAAGTACATATTTTTGTTAATACAAGCGTTTTTTCTGCTTCAACTTCTTTGATGGAAGCGTGTCGGCCAGCAACTCGAAGTCCATCTTATGCTTGAAGAGGTCAACGGCTTTCACGCGGATGCGCACCTCGTCGCCCAGCTGGATGACGCGCCCCGTGTCTTGCCCGATGACGCGGAAGTTGTCATCGTCGAGATAGTAATAGTCGCCAGGGAGGTCCTCATAGCGCACCAAACCTTCGCATTTGTTGCCTTTCAGCTCCACAAACAAGCCCCACTTGCTCACGCCCGAGACCAAACCTTCAAACACTTGTCCAATCTTATCTTGCAGATATTCAGCTTGTTTGTATTTTATAGACTGGCGTTCCATCTCCTCGGCTTGTTTCTCCATCTCGCTGGCGTGGACACACATCTCCTCGTATTCCTTCTTGTTGACTGAACCTTGACCTTCGATGAGATACCTTTCTATTAATCTATGCACCATCAAGTCGGGATAACGACGGATGGGTGAGGTGAAATGGGTGTAATAGTCGAAGGCCAAACCGTAGTGTCCAATGTTGTCGGTGCTGTAGACGGCCTTGGCCATGGTGCGCAGGGCGACGGTCTCAATGAGGTTCTTTTCTCCTTTGCCTTCCACGTCCTTAAAGAGTTTGTTGTAGGACTGCACCAAGGTATCGCGGTTGCTCAAGTTCATGGTATAGCCCAAACGCGAAATCAACAGCATGAATTTGTTGAGTTTCTCGGGGTTAGGCTCGTCGTGGACACGATACACGAAGGTGTCGTTGTGCCATTTGCTCTCCGGTTTGCCGAAAGTCTCGGCTACAGTGCGGTTGGCTAATAACATATAGTCTTCGATGAGTTCATGCGATTCGTTTTGCACACGTACGTATGTGTCGATGGGCTTTTTATTCTCGTCAAGGATGAAGCGCACCTCTTCAGAATGGAAATTAATGCTGCCTGCCTCCATGCGTTTTTCACGCAGTTTGGTCGCCAATTTGTGGAAGGACAGGATTTCGTCCTTGTAGTCTCCCTCGCCGCCTTCAATCATGGTTTGCACCTCCTCATACGTATAGCGTCGGCACGACTTGATAATGGTCTTGCCAATCCACTTGTCGTAAATCTTGGCATCGTCGTCCATCTCGAAGACCACACTGAAAGTCAGTTTTTCCTCATCGGGACGCAGCGAGCACACATTATTACATAGTTTCTCGGGCAGCATCGGGATGGTACGGTCGACGAGGTAGACTGAAGTACCTCTATCCAACGCCTCGCGGTCGATAGCGGAACCTTTTTGCACATAGTGCGACACATCGGCGATATGCACACCTACTTCCCAATGACCATTGGGCAACTTCTGCAAACTGATGGCATCGTCGAAGTCCTTGGCATCGGCAGGGTCGATGGTGATAGTGAAGGTATTGCGGAAATCGCGGCGTTTCTTGATTTCGTCCCTGCTAATGGTAACGGGAATCTTATCCGCTTCTTTTTCCACCTCATCAGGAAACTCGATGGGATAGTCATGTGCTGCAAGAATGGATTCCATCTCCACATCGTTCTCGCCAGGCTTGCCGAGCACGCGGACAATCTCGCCAAAGGGGTTACCTGAGCCGTCGGGCCAGTCGGTGAGGTGAACGATGACTTTCATGCCGTCCTTGGCGCCATTGAGGTCGCCTCGTGGGATGAAAATGTCGACAGGCATCCAGTCGACATCGGGACGAACGAAGACATAACCATGGGATATGGAAAGCACGCCCACAAACTCGGTATGTTTGCGTTCCAAAATCTCTACAATCTCGCCTTCAGGTTTGCTGTTGTTGCGTTTGGGGAACATGGCCACACGCACATGGTCGCCATGCAACGCCTTGTAAGTGTCTTGAGCCGCGATGAAGATGTCCTCGCCTTCGCCGTCATCGCGCACCACGTAAGCCTTGCCCGTCGACTTCATTTCCACCGTGCCTTCCACATATTTCGTCTTGGGCCCAAACTGCGCCATGCCTGCGTTGCTCATCACATAGCTAAAAGGTCGAGCCTCTTGCAGCAGGCCTTTGTCTTTCAAGTCGATAAGCAAGTTATACACAACATCTTTCCCCGCTTGGTCCTTGATGCCCATGATTTTGCAGACTTGCTTGTAGTTCTTCGGGCGAAAAGGCTGGTCAGCGAAAATACCCAAGATTACACTTGTAAAAGTGCTTAACTTATTTTCGATTTTTTTCTTTTTAGGCATAATGATTCTGAAATTTTTTGCAAAGATAAATAAATCATTTGATTAGCATGTTGATAATTTTGTTGACAAAATTTTCAAGAATTAATTTGGTCTATGAAACCAAAATGCTATACCTTTGCACAACAAGGTTCTTAGGAGGAGATTAATAGGGAACCCCGTGAAAATCAGGGACTATACCCGTAGCTGTGAGCTCTGAAACATGCCGAACACCCCATGCCACTGTCCGACCCATGAGGACGGGAAGGCCGTTCGGAAGGGAGTAAGTCAGAAGACCTGCCTTGAAAACGGAAGCATGCCATCCCTCGGGATAAGGGAAACATGCCGAATGATTGAAAACGATAATTATACTAAGCATCAGCAATGATGCAATAAACTGAAAACGAGCACATTATATGAGCAACGGAGGATTGTACATTACCAAAAGGGACGGCAAGCAGGAAGCCTTCTCGCTTGAAAAAATCAAAGTCGCCATCAGCAAGGCTTTTCTCGCCTCGGGCTTCTATGCCACCGATGAGGACCTCAACGGCATCTTGAGCCGCGTTCGCGTGACCAACGGCATCACCGTCGAGGAAATCCAAAACCAAGTGGAGACCGCTTTAATGGCGGAGCAGTATTACACTGTGGCCAAAAACTACATCCTGTACCGCCAGAAGCACACCGAAGATCGTGAAATCCGCGAGAAAATCGACTTTTTGAGCAACTACGTCAACGCCTCGAACGCCGCCACCGGCTCGAAGTACGATGCCAACGCCAACGTGGAGAAGAAGAACATCGCCACGCTCATCGGCGAGCTGCCCAAGTCGAGCTTCATCCGAATCAACCGCCGCCTGCTGACGGACCGCATCAAGGAAGTGTTTGGCAAGGAACTCGCCGACCGTTACCTCTATCTGCTCAACAACCATTTTATCTACAAGAACGACGAGACCAGTTTGGCCAACTACTGCGCCTCCATCACCATGTATCCCTGGCTCAACGAAGGCACGGCTTCCATCGGCGGCAATAGCACCGCCCCCACCAAGTTGCGTTCCTTCTGCGGCGGCTTTATTAATATGGTGTTCATGGTCTCATCGCAATTGTCGGGTGCCTGCGCCACACCCGAGTTCCTGATGTACATGAACTACTTCATCGCCAAGGACTACGGCCCAGACTACTACAAACGCGCTGACGAGGTGGTCGACTTCTCATTGAAACCACGTACTATCGACAAGGTCATCACCGACTGCTTCCAACAGATTGTTTACTCCTTGAACCAACCTGCTGGAGCACGCAACTACCAGTCGGTGTTTTGGAACATTGCCTACTACGACAAGTATTATTTCCAGTCGCTGTTTGGCAACTTCTACTTCCCCGATGGCTCGCAACCCGACTGGGAGTCGCTCAGCTGGCTGCAAAAGCGTTTCATGAAGTGGTTCAATGCCGAGCGTCTGAGAAGTGTGCTCACCTTCCCCGTCGAAACGATGGCCCTGCTCTCGAAAGATGGCGACGTCATCGACCAGGAATGGGCCGACTTCACCGCCGAGATGTACGCCGAAGGACATTCGTTCTTCACCTACCTCAGCGACAACGCAGACTCGCTCTCCTCATGTTGCCGTCTGCGCAATGAGATTCAGGACAATGGCTTCAGCTATACCCTGGGTGCCGGTGGCGTTTCTACTGGTTCCAAGAGCGTGCTGACCATCAACCTGAACCGCTGCATCCAGTACGCTGCCCGCAACAACATGCACTACCTCACCTTCCTTGAGGAAATCGTCGACCTCTGCCACAAGGTGCAGATTTGCTACAACGAGAACCTGAAGGAGTTGCAGAAGAAAGGCATGTTGCCACTCTTCGATGCAGGTTACATCAACCTCGGTCGCCAATACCTCACCATCGGCGTGAACGGTCTCGTGGAAGCTGCTGAATTCTTGAAAATCAAGATTTCAGACAACCCAGAGTATGAACACTTCGTGCAAGAGGTTTTGGGTCTCATCGAGCGTTATAACAAGAAATACTATTCGAAGAAGGACGGCCTGATGTTCAACTGCGAGATGATTCCCGCCGAGAACGTGGGCGTCAAACATGCTAAGTGGGATAAGGAAGACGGCTACGAGGTGCACCGCGACTGCTACAACAGCTATTTCTACATCGTGGAAGACCCGAATACTAACGTCTTGGATAAGTTCCGTCTCCACGGTGAGAAGTACATCAAGCACCTCACTGGTGGCTCGGCCTTGCACTGCAATCTTGAAGAACATTTGACCAAGGAGCAGTACCGCCAGCTGCTACGCGTGGCTGCTCGCGAAGGCTGCAACTATTTCACTTTCAATATCCCGAACACGATTTGTAACGACTGCGGTCACATCGACAAACGTTTCTTGAAGGAATGCCCCGAGTGCCACAGCCATAACATCGACTACCTGACCCGCATCATCGGTTACTTGAAGCGCGTCAGCAATTTCAGCGAGCCACGCCAAGAGGAAGCCGCCCGCCGTTACTATGGAAAAATGGAGATGGACCGATGCTAAAATATGCCAATTTTGATATCGTCTTTCAGGAAGTTCCTGAAGAAGTGACCCTTGCCATTAATATCTCCAACTGTCCCAACCAATGTCCTGGTTGCCACAGCAAGTATTTGTGGGAAAACAAAGGCAACCCATTAGACACCAAGGAATTGTATCGTCTTGTGGAACAATACAAGACGGGCATCACTTGCGTATGTTTCATGGGCGGCGACAACGAGCCTGAGTCGGTAGCACAGCTGGCCCGCCAAGTGAAAAACGACTACAACATGAAGATAGCTTGGTATTCGGGGAAAAACGAACTGCCGCAAAACGTGTCGACCGACCACTTCGACTACATCAAATTAGGCCGATATGTGGCTGAATTGGGCGCCTTGGATAGCGCAACCACTAACCAGCGCATGATGAAACGCTTGGCCGACGGCCGTGTGAAGGACATCACGGAATGGTTCCGCCGAAACAAACACGTTGATGTCGCGGAGACAGAAAAAAATCCAGCAGTTTGAAGCTGCTGGATTTTTTTTGCATTTGTAGAGACGGTGTGCACACCGTCTCTACCCCACAAAAAAACATGAAATGTGTAAAATCAATGAAAATTATGTCCAGAAAATGTGAAAACGGCTTGGTTCGGTACAAAAAAACCGACCCAAACCAATGGGGATTTGGGCCGATTTTCGTATGATTGCCAGTCTTTGCTATACCAAACACCGGAAAGAAAACGGCTTTTCCGAGGCGAAAGCCGTTTCCATCCGTTCCCGGACCAACACTTCGACAGCTCCCCAAATGTCTTGATGCGAAACCCGAATCCTTTGCGTCAAGGAAGGCTCCTCGGGACACCAAATATCAACCCAAGTCCCTTCATCCGAATGAGACATAACCGTTCCGAACACATGCATCGCCCTTTCGGAAGTGGTGATTTCGAAGTGATAGGATGTGGTAATCGTATGCATTTACACCCTTTTTTATAATTCATTCAGCTTTATTTGGTCATAAATTGCCCTATTTATCTCCAATGTTTTTTTCCAATCATTTGGCTTGACTTGCAATTGGATATTAGAGTTTTCCATTCCAAAAAAAGAAAGTGTTATAGGTACATTTGTGCATAGTGTTTGCAATTCTATGCGAGTAAGATAAACGAAAAACCTGCAATCCCATTTGTTTTTGACCTTTTCGGTAAACAAGTGTTCCACTTTTTTTCCAATAAGAGCATCTTCGCTTATGATGGCTATAGAGTCAACCTTAAACGCTTGTTTGTTAGTAAAAGTCACTCCAACACTAACTGTATCGTTATGCGGCCTAATTGTTTGGTCAAAATAGCAAGCGTTCTTGCATGATTGAAACAGTTTCATAGGCTTGATGAAATACAACATGCCGCTTTCCACATTTTTGGAGACATAGTATTTCTGGGTATTTTGCCCTGACAAGCCTACAGAACATAACAACAGAAAAATAAGAGTGGCTATGTGTCTTTTGCTATTCATTGTAATTAATTAAAAGAGGCCATCTGCTACAGACAGCCTCCGTCATGGAAAATACGAGGTTTATTCCCCGTAAACAATAGTTTCAGATTTGGTGAAAACGCCAAGGACACTTGTTTTTTGCTCGTCCACATGACTGATTTTTTTGATGCCAGCATTCTTAGCGGCAGCATTGACACCACCATCTCCAACAGCAACAATTCCCAAAACAGAAATATAGTTGGACTTGCCAACCTTAGCATTGTCGCTAATCGTGTTGGAAGTAACCGAATGAGGAACTGTTATTCCTTCGTACACCATGCCCGTGCCAAGCAAAGCACAACTAGACATTAGGACAGCAACTGAAGCAAGCCCCAAAAACATAAATACTTTCTTCATTTTCTTTTTGCCCAGTTCTATCCCATCGGGCGCATCGGTTTTAGTTGATTGAAGATTCAGTGCAAAAATAGCCTAATCAATCATATTATCAATATATTACGTGGTGCTATTCGTCCCAAAATATTGGAAAATTGCTACCAAGTTATTGGTTGGTTTTTTCACATTTTTTTGCTTGGTAATAATCGGAGCATAACTTGAAGAAGTCGTAATCCAAGGCTTCGCTGATTTGGAAAAGAAGGTCGGTGTAGATCCACTTGTGGCGAAACACCTTGTATAGATTCTCGCGCGAGCAGCCCACCTGCTGGGCCAACCAAGTGATGCTTCGGCCTTGCCGCGTCAGTTCGGCCTTGATGAGTTTCCCCATGTGGAAATCTTTCGTTGGGTACCGTTTTTCTCTTTCCATAGCGCTTTTCGTGTTTTGGAGGCCGTCGCCTTGTCTCGAAAAGTAATGGAAAAGGTGCACATCTTTCGTTCGATTGCTTATTAAACCTGGGTGGCTCTGGTATACCGTTACAAATAATAAGTACGAATGCCATTAAACGCAAACTTTCCGCTAGCTTATTCTCCCGCTTTAAAATTTACCAGATTTTTCCAAATGAGAACAAGAGCGATGCATGAATATCAAAAATCATAACCAATCGAAAAATACAAGCTGATTTGCCGATTTATTTCTGACCATTGTGCTGTTAATCCTATGGGGCCAATATAACTGTCATAAGAATACTTCAAACCCAATCCGGAATAACACACCAAAGACATATCATTTTTTTGAACATTTTCACCAAGCCCGAGAAACATATTGTAAATAGCTGTGAAATAATGCTTTCGCCAAATATTAAATCGCAGATCGCATCTTAATACAGTGGCTAAATCCTCCACTTTCCTAATATGGTTTACCCCGACAAAAGGCAATTGTCCTTCACAGTGTCTTCCTCTTATTTCTCCTCCAATGGTGTTCCATAACGAGGCATATTGTGACTCATTAAAGCAGAACCGACCATATAATTGCGGTATTATCGTAAAGCTTTTGTGCCAAGGTGTGAGGTAGCCCTTAAAACAGACATCAATATCTTTCATGATTGCTTGATTTCCATCGGTATCAAAACGAAGATGTCCTCCGATATTCGCATAAATGCCCTGCTTCGCGAAATTATTTTTGTCCTGATTATCATATCCGATGGAAAAGTAAGGACCATAAAAACCGTGGTTTTGAAACATCTGGGACAATGTGGACAAAGAATCCGATGCTACGTGATCTAAATCTTTCAGATTGACCTGCGGGAAACTTGTTGATACATAGCTGATGCCCATTTCGGTCGAAACATCCAGTAGCTGAAACAAGGAAACATATCCGCCGATTTCGTGGCTTTGCATTCGCAAGTCCAAATTGTCGTTTTCATAGACCGACATTTTCATCAATTGGTTCCGATACTCGTAAGCCAAATTAAAGTTGGCAATAGAGAACAACGAATAGGTGGCTTTGGCACTAACCCTTGGATTAAAACTCAAACGTCCCTTCAGTTTCAATTTCAAACCAGAAAGCCTATGCCCGTTGAGGCCAAAACTAAACAACAACGCAGCACCCTCTTCGGTATCATAACGGGCACCAAAACCAGCAACATCGGGGCTGGCCGAACCTAAATGAAAAACAAGCTGTCGACCTTCAGTCAAACTATCTATTGGGGTAAGTTCATACGACACTGCATCAAACGCACCTGTTCCACGATATAGTTCAATGGCTTTCCTGATATTATTTGTAGTAACAAAATCCCCTTCATGGATTTTTCCCCTGCGCTTTAGCCAATTAATTTGGGAATTAGTCAAATTTTCGCCATCCATGACAATTTTGTGTACCATGAAGGATTGTCCATTCAAATTGTTTGCTCGATTTGTCCTAAGTTTTTTATGCACTGGTTGTCCTGATATTGAATCCAAATGTTGCTTAAGCTGTAGCAATGCTTCCCGATTTTGCTGTGCAGCTTGATAACCCCGGCTCACAAGAATATCAATGGCTTGCGAAGTGAAACTAAACGGGCCGAACTCAGCCGTGTTGGGTTTGATCAATATGTCACAAAGCTTTTTATTCTCATCCCTTTTGGGGTGAATGACAAAATTGTAGATGTAGTCGAAGAGTTTGGATGCCGTTGGTATTTTGTTACCGAAGAAGTACTTTTCATTGCTGAATTCTATCCCGATGATGATGTCAGCCCCCATTTCGCGAAGCACATCGGAAGGGAAGATGTTTATCAGTCCGCCGTCATACAACAGCTTGCCATCGACCACGACAGGAGAAAAAATCCCAGGAATGGCCATGCTTGCCCTGATAGCATCAGCAAGGCTACCACTACGCAACACCACTTCCTTCCCCGCTACAATATCGGTTGCCACACAAGCAAAAGGCACAGGCAAGTCATCAAAGCTAATGGAGCGTTGGTAGCCTTGACAAAGTTCGTTAAACAGATTCTCTAGTTCCTTGTTGTTCACGTATGCGATAGGCAACTCGCTTATTACAGCAGGGATGAAGCCTTCCTTAAAAATGCCTTTTGTGTTGAATGGTACGTTGATTACTTGCGTACCATACCTTTCTCGCATATCAGCAGTATAACAAGACCTATCAATATGATTTCCGACATATTTCTCCCACTGCAAAGAAGAAATTATTTCCGCCATCTCATCAGGTGAATATCCCAAGGCATAAATTCCACCAATAATAGACCCCATGCTCGATCCGACCACATAATCAATCGGAATATCCAACTCCTCAAAATACTTCAACACCCCAATGAACGAAGCACCTCTGGCACCACCTCCAGCCAAGACCAGCCCAACTTTCGGGCGTTGCCCAACCGAAACGGTGTCTTGCGCCACAAGTGGAGCGACAAACGACCATGCCAAAAGAGTAAGGACAAGCCTGTATTTCAATATGGTTTGAATCATCCCAACCTATTGGATACCAACATTAAAACAGGAAAGAGGACGACCTCGGAAGCCATCCTCCTTCTTGCTAAGCTATTTAGGATATACCCTAATTCGATTCAAGTAGTTTTGCCTTTTCTTTATCATACTCTTCTTGCGTCAAAACACCCTCGTCCAAAAGCTGCTTCAGCTCTCGAAGCGCTTCTGTCTTTGACTTTGTCAAAGGTTGGGTTGGTGAAACGGTTGGAGGTGTAACGGTTGGTTCTGATACAGTGGTTGCGGCAGGTGTTTGGGGCATTGGTGCAGAAACTGGTGGATTTGTAGTATTTGGTTTTTTCTCATTGGGTCTGTATGTGATGGTGTACAGATAATTCTTGACACTTTCCCTTGTAATCCTCGAGTCTCCATCGTCAGGCCTCCACCAAGCACCCGTAATGGCATCAAGGATAAACGTTCCCGGGGGGATTGGTAAGAAAAAATCTGCAATTAAAGTTCCAGTCCTAAACTTGCGTCCATTAAACAGCACTGTCTGAGGTTCATCATCACCATCCTGAACAACAATACTGACTTGGTTACATTCCCTTCTTTTGAGGGATGTTGTAACTTCCCCATTACCTAAATATTGTCCGTTGACAGTAATTTTAGCATCAGGGTGATCTTGCACTCTTACCCGAGCATTGTATTTCGCGCCACCAACGATAGTGGCACAACTTGAAAACGATAGCGCAAATGCCGCTAATGAGAGAAAAACGAATAAAAGTCTTTTCATTTTTCTTTTTGCCCAGTTCTATCCCATCGGGCGCATCGGTTTTGATTATTACTGAGTTGTTATGATTCCTGAAACCATTTCTTAAAGCATATAACGAATGCCCAAGGCAATGCCCCAGCCGAAGCCGCTGCTAACGCAACCTTCTCTCCTGATGAAGTCCCATGACGGACGGGCATCCAAAGTGAGCTGCAACGGGATGGATGAGAAATCGTACTCTACCCCACCTTGGAGGATTGCGGCAATGCCGAAGCCATGGTGAAGGCAGAAGCCAAGGTTCACACCAGGACCGACATACCAGCCAAAATTGCCGGCAATTGGACCAGCCCATTGATAAACGCCCGCCAAATTGATATATTCGTTGCCGCAGAAGCCGAGGTCGAGTTCGATACGGTTATGGCCTACCGGCATTTGATAAGAAACCTCGGCGCCATACAATGCCGAACCGCCACCGAGACGAACACCAATAGCTCCATTTTGCGCGGTTGCAGCAAAAGCGAAACCCAAAACCGCCATGAAAACCAGTAATGCTTTTTTCATCTCCGTATTGTGCGATTATATCCCATTGCACCCATCGGGTTTTGTTCATTTTGATTTGCGGCAAAAATATACTAATCTTTTTTATTGTCAGACATTAACGTGGTGCTATTCATCCTAATCTTTTGGAAAATTAATGTCAATTGATTGGCTAATTCGTTCATATTTTTTTGCTTGATAATAATCGGAGCATAACTTGAAGAAGTCGTAATCCAAGGCTTCGCTGATTTGGAAAAGAAGGTCGGTGTAGATCCACTTGTGGCGAAACACCTTGTATAGATTCTCGCGCGAGCATCCCACCTGCTGGGCCAACCAAGTGATGCTTCGGCCTTGCCGTGTCAATTCAGCCTTTACAATTTGTCCAAGATGGAAACCTTCCGTAGGGTATCTTTTTTCTCTTTCCATGGTGCTTTTCGTGTTTTGTAGGCCGTCGCCTTGTCCCGAAAAGCAACAGAAAAGGCGCTCACTTTTCGTTTGATTGCTTATTATGTCTGATGGCTCTGGTAAACCGATGCGGTAATAAGCACGAAAAAGTTTGCGCCATAAAACGCAAACTTTCCGCTAGCTTATTCTCCCGCTTTAAAATTTACCAGATTTTTCAGACAGAGAACAAGAGCGTAAAGCCCGTTGGATTAATATGTCAAGTCAATTTATTGTTCTATTCGATGTCTTTTGTTTTGTGGGACAAAAATAGGAAAATTTTGGATAACAAAGGTGGTTTTCAATAATTCAATAAAAAATCCGGCAGAATGATTCTGTCGGATTTTTTTGTCATTGTAGGGCTGTCGTACTACGGCAGCCGCTGTAATCGTTTCGAATCAGCGGCTGCCACGATGTGACAGTTCTACAAACATTAATCTTTCGGTGTCAGTGCGTCAATCATCTCAGCAATCTTGGCCTTTACCTCGGCAACGACATTATCGGGGTTGAGGTCAGCCTTGAAGCTTTTGTCGCGGCTGGCGAACTCGATGGCGTTGCGCTCCAGCGTCTTCGGGCTGACCACGATGCGCAGTGGCACGCCGAGCAGGTCGGCATCGGAGAACATCACGCCTGCGCTGATGTTGCGGTCGTCGTAAATAACCTCCACGCCAGCCTTCTTCAAGTCTTCATAGAGCTTGTCGGCTACGCGGCGCACGTTCTCGTCGGCGATACGCAGGGCGCAAATCTGCACCTGCCAAGGGGCGATGGTGATGGGCCAAATCGGACCGTAGTCGTCGTGGCTCACCTCGCAGACCGAGGCAATCAGACGACCCACGCCGATGCCGTAGCAGCCCATGATGGGGTATTTCAGCGTGTTGTCGCTGTCGAGGTACTGCATGTTCATCGACTCGGTGTACTTAGTGCCGAGCTGGAAGATGTTACCCACTTCGATGCCGCGGCTGATGGTGATGCTGTGCTTGCCGCACACGGGGCAGATGCCGCCGGCGGTGGCCTTGGCAACGCTATCGTACTTCACCTCACCAAGGTCACGGGCCATGTTCATGCCCTTGTAGTGATAGTTCTCCTTGTTGGCACCCGCCACGAAGCTGTTCAAGGTCTTCAGCGACTCGTCGTAGACCACGGTGATGCCTTCCGGCAAGCCCTTGGGACCGATGAAACCGGCACAGACACCCATCTCGGGGGTGACGGTTGCGGCATGCACCTCGGCGCAAAGCAGGTTACGCAGCTTGGTCTCGTTCACCTCAAGGTCGCCACGCAAGAAGACGATGACCAACGAGTCATCCATGTTACGCTGATAGAGCACGGCCTTGCATGACTGCAGGGGCGACTTGTGCAGGTAGTTGCACACATCCTCGATGGTCTTCTGGTCGGGGGTATAGACCTCTTCCAGAGGCTCAATGGGGTATTCCTCGTTGTGGACGATGCAGTCGGCGGCTTCGCTGTTGGAGCGGTAACCGCACTCGGGGCAAATCACGATGGTGTCCTCGCCAATGTCGGTGAGCAGCATGAACTCATGCGAGATGCGGCCACCCATCATGCCCGAGTCGGACTTGACGGCCACGACCTGAGGCACGCCAGCACGGGCGAAGATGCGGTCGTAAGCATGGTAAGCCTTGGCGTAGTATTGCTCCAAGTCCTCTTGCGAGGTGTGGAAGCTGTAGGCGTCCTTCATCGTGAACTCACGGGTGCGGATCAAGCCGCCACGCGAACGGGGTTCATCGCGGAATTTGGTCTGGATTTGGTAGATCATGAAGGGATACTGCGTGTAGCTCTTCGCGGCGTCGCGAGCCAGCTGTACGGCGGCTTCTTCGTGGGTCATGCCCAGCACCATGTCAATGCCGTTACGGTCCTTGAAGCGAAGCAGTTCCGAGCCGATGCTGTTGTAACGCCCCGACTCCTGCCACAATGAACCTGGCATGACGACGGGGAACATGACTTCCTGTCCATCGATGCGGTCCATCTCCTCACGGATGATGTTTTCTATCTTTTTTGCAATGCGCTTGGCCGGCATGAAGAAGGAAAACAAACCTGTTCCCACCGACTTGATATATCCACCACGCACCATCAGCGCCTGACTGTCGAATACGCAGTCGGCCGGTGCCTTCTTGAAACGTTCGCCTAATAATGTTGCAACTTTCATTTCAGTATTTCGTAATTTATAAGTTTAACCGATTATTTGACGCGGGACTACCAGACGCGAGACTGCGGGACTTTTATCGTCTCGTGTCTCGCCTTCATTCCGTGAAAACAGAACTCCAGTCCCTCAAATCGGCGGCAAAGGTACGGAATTTTTCCAAGCGCAATGATAGTTATTTTTTGCGCTTCCAAGTTTGCGAACGACCTAACAACCCCGCTTTGTCCAACGAACCACGCAGGATGAGTTCATCTGTCTTTTCTTTGTAAGTCACCTTGCCGTGATAGGTTTTTTGGCTTTCCGGGTCATACACCCTGCCTTTCAGTTGGTCTCCATCGACTTTCATTTCGCTGAAGAGTTGGGTGCCGACAACGCCTTCAAATCCCTTAGGATAAGGGGCTTTCATCACCTGAAATTTGCCGTTGGCATCTTTCTCGTAAAGCGTGGTGATGACACATTGATAAGTGCCGTTTTCCTCATAGATGTTGACCGTGGAGCGCATGTCGCCCGTCTTGTCATCGAAGGTATTCCATTGACCGAGCATCTTGCTCACTTGGGCTTGACCCATCATTGCAGTGGCAACGAAAAGAACTAAAAAAAGGAGTTTCTTCATTAGAATAATATTATGGTTTGCGAGAGCAAAAATACAAAAATCGTTCAAAAAGGTAAAAAATACATTCCATGGTTTTACTTTTCCAATTTTGCAGGGTAATGGTTTTAAGTAGAGGAGCAGAATTTTACGTATAAGACGTAGGACGTAAGACGTAAGACGTAAGACAAAAGACGTAGGACGTAAGACAAAAGACGAAAAACAGAAAAGAAAATCCCAAGTCCTAAGTCCCATGTCAAACGAATAGATATTTAATAAGCAGATGAGCGGAATTAGTTTACATAAAGATTTGGCCGTCAGCTATCAGCAGTCAGCCTTGGTGCTACCGAGCTGAAGGCTGACGGCTGATTGCTTACAGCTAAAAAATAACGCAGTTTAATTTTGAACAGTTACTTATAAGTATCATCTTCTCAGAGAAAACCAATACTCCTAAATATGCAAAAAACATCTTTACAAATGCGAATGGCCATGCTTCTCTTGCTGGCAATAGGTTTGCCAATGGCTGCATCAGCCCAAACCGTTACGATTGGCACCGACACTACCACCCATTACGGAGCACCTATCTCCAACCTTTCCAAATACTCCTTGGCTGAGATGATTTTCACCGCCGATGAAATTGGCACACCAAGCACAAATCAAGTTCTCAGCATCGGCTTCTATAGCGATGCGGATGTAATACAGAGTTATTCAATCAATATCTACATGAAAAATGTTGGACAGAGCTCATTTTCAAGCTCGGCTGATTACATTAAGCTCACCTCTGCCGACAGAGTGTATTACAGCCAAACCAACGGAAAGATTAATCCAAGGGCGGGTTGGAACACCATCGTGTTGCCCACACCGTTTGACTACGACCCCGATAGCAACCTGCTAATCGTCGTGGACAAATATGTAGGAACCAGTGGCTATGGCGACTCTGTCTGGCGATACACCTCCACCGCCACAGCGACTGACTCCATTTGCAAAATGCTGTATTCCGAAGGAAGCAGTTGGCTTCTTCCTACGGTAACATCTATCCCCAACTTGGGGCTAAACTACGAGCGACCTAATATACAAATCTCGTTCGACGAAAGCTGTGCCATACCCACCAACCTATCAGCCACACTCACTCCTGGTGATGGCACCATCGCCACACTCACCTGGACCACACATGGCATCGCCAACGATTGGGTTCTACAATATGGTACTGACAACACTTTTGCCGCCAACACATACACTGAGATTTCTTCTCTTTTCAGTGTGAACGAGTCCACCGTAACGGTCAACCTCACCAATCTCACACCCGAAACCACTTACTACGCCCGAGTGAAACCAAGTTGCGACACAGCAGATACCTTATGGAGCAATGTGTTGGAATTCATACCCACCAACGCGTATCCCCTTACGGCATTTGAGGACGGGACCTATACGAATTATTATTTCCCGATGTATGTGCATGGTACGGTGCCTCCTTCTGTTTGTTATAACAAAAGCGAATGCATCATTCCCGCAACCGAGTTGACAGAAATGTGCCATGGAAGTACAATCAGTGCCATGACCTTTTATCCGTCTTCGGTAAGCAACATCTCGTGGGAAAACACCCAACACAAAGTGTTTCTCAAAGAGGTGACTTCCACCACTTTGGGCGGACATTACAGCGGGTGGAACGACGCCACCATTGTTTTTGAGGGTCAATTGCCCGAGCCTACCGCAAATTCAGAAACTTACACCATCACATTCCAACAAAACTACACTTATAACGGAGGTAATCTTCTGATTGGCATCTATAGTATTAATGGTGCAAGCGGAAGCGTAATATGGAAAAGCGTAAGTAGTGCGGAAGCAGGCGTGTCGGCCTATGGAACCAGCCTTTACTCGTATGAAGACGTAAACTACTATGAATACTATCAAAGTAACCGATCCTTCCTCCCAAAGACTACCTTCAGCTACTTTCCTTGCGACACCCCAAAACCCAAGAACCTGACTTCGAGCAACATCACCGCCGATGAAGCCACCCTGAGTTGGGTAATACCCGATGCAATCACGACCATCACGGGCTATCAATACAGCTACAAAAAGATGAACGATGCCGAATGGTCGCAGGATTACAGCACCACTGCCACTTCCGTCACCATCGACGGGTTGGACGAACAAACACGCTATCAGTTCCGTGTGCGCGCCTGTTACGGCGACTTGGGCCAAAGCGATTACACCACTACCAACTTTACCACAGCATTACAGGCCGAAAGTTTCACCTTTGCGGATGTTACGACAGGCGGCTCCTCCACCCCTTTCCTTGGCAACAGAGTAAATTACGGCACCCATGGACAATTCATCATCCCTGCAACAAGTCTTGTCGATATTGCCGGTAGCGACATCAGACGCTTGTCTTTCTACATCAGCACTGGCACTCTCACTCAGACGACAGACTGGGGAGGGGCTCAGTTTGAAGTATGGATAGCCGAAGTCGACAACACCACATTCAGCAGCAACGCGCTCTACCCATGGGAGGATATGACCTTAGTATCCAACTGTGACACACTCAAGGCTATCGACGGCGTAATGCACATTGACCTCGACCCTTATTATTCCTACGGCGGACACAACCTATTGATAGGTTTCAAACAGATTGTCCTGGGAACAAGTGAAAGTATTAATTGGTGTGGCGAGTACGGTCATTCCAATGCAGCTGTGGTTTCATACAAGACTTCTGCAACTTCACTTACTACTATCAGCCGCTCGAATTATCTTCCCAAGACAACCATCTACTACCAAGCCACCGACTATCCAAGAATACTCGATATCTATACGGACACCATCACGAGCACGACAGCTCAGCTCAGTTGGATGGCACCAAGTCCAAACGTCACAGGCTATAGATACCAATACAAGTTATCCTCGGTCTCCGACTGGACTACTGCATGGGAAAGCCTTTCTGCATCTTCCACTTCGGTGATGCTCGAGTCTTTGTTACCCGCTTCAGATTATGATTTCCGCATCAAGGTCATTTATGGCGAGCAGGAGAGCATAGTCACCACGACCAGCTTCACCACCGCCGAGGTACTACCTTCTTGCATAGCACCTTCCCAACTTGAAGTGACCACCAATGCCTTGAGTGCTACACTGACCTGGGTCAGCGAGGCCCCCACTTGTCAGGTGGCGCACTCCATCTATGCCAGTTCCAACCCACAATATAACATTGCAGGCACGACCAATGCCAGCACTTACACTTTGGACAACTTGACGATTGACAAAGACCACTACTTCTGGGTACGAGGCATCTGCGGCAACAACGACTATAGCGAATGGGCGGGACCCATCAGCATTCACATTGGCTATTGCGAGGCAAACCCAACCCAAAGGAGCAATAAAGGTATTGTAGGAGTAGCTTTTGGAAATGGCGACTATACCGTCAACAACTACAACGCTAATGGCCTTCCGGCGCGAAGCCCATACTATGGCAACTATACTAACATGGTGGGAGCCATTCAAGCCGGAGTACAAGATACTATCAAAATCACCACCAACACCAGTTTTTACGATAATTCCTATTGGATTCGTATTTGGGTGGATTTCAACAACAACCTCATATTCGACGATGATGAGAATATCTATAGAGGATGGGCTTGGGACTATGGCGAAGGAACAATAAACGCCATCATCACCATTCCTGCCACTCAAGCGCCGGGTGACTATCGTATGCGCATTGGTGGGTGCGAATACTTGCAAAACGAGAACGACCCCTGTTTGACAGGATATTTACAGGCTGGCTACAACGATTACACCTTGCGTGTGCTTGAAATGCCCGTCTATACCAAGGACATAGCAGGCCATGGCGGCAATAATGGCGGCTACTATCTCATTACTTCACCCGTTGTGGACTCGATTATGCCTTCCGAAGAGAACGGCTTCATCACTGATACGTACGACCTCTATCGCTTTAACCTGTCGCACGAAGACAACGAATGGGAGAATTACAAAACCTTTACCAACGGCTATGAGATAGAAAATGGAAAAGGCTACCTGTATGCCAGCCATGACAGCACTACCCTTATTTTCACCGGTTCGCCTTACAACGACAACGGCGAAGTCATACTAGTCTATGATGCCACCGACGAAAGGAAGTGCTGGAACCTGGTGGGCAACCCGTTCATCTGCGAGGCAATCCTCGACAGGGAATACTACGTGCTGAACGACGACGGCAAAACCATCAATCCCAACGCAGTGCCAGCTACCACTCCCATTCCACCCTTCACAGCCGTATTTGTGAAAGCCGTGTCCATTGGCGATAGGGTGATTTTCACTAAAGTGGTACCTTAATCTTGAGAAACCATTATGCATAAGTAGATGAGCAAATTTAGTTTACATATTGGACGCGAGATTACGGGACTATGACTTGTGACTATGACCATGACTGTTTTGGCCAAGGGCTGAAATTTCAGCATTCCCGTGAAAGCGGTCATAGTCACGGTCAATGGTCATGGTCAAAAAGTCCCGAAGTCCCGCGTCAAAAAACATGAAGTTTAGTTTTGATTCGTTACTTAACAAGAATGTAAAAGTCCAACCAATTCACTGCAATTGAGTATTTTTGCAAATCATTGTGAACAAAGAGTAAAACCATGCCAACAGACCACGAAATCATATCGGCCATGAAAAAGAACCCTAATGAGGGGATGGGGCTGCTTATGAAGGCTTATATGAAGCCCGTCTATTGGCATATCCGTCGATTAGTGGTGGCCCATGCCGATGCACAAGATGCGATGCAAGAGACTTTTGTGAGAGTTTTCCGTTCGTTCTCGCAATATAATGAAAAACAATCGCTTACCGCATGGATTTTCCGAATCGCCACCAACGAAGCCCTACGGCTCTTGGGCAAGCGCAAAGGCAAGACCGAACTTCCGTTAGATGACACCTCTGAAGACCTCTTTGACCTGAAAGCCGATGCTTACGTCGACTACAGCGATGCCGAAGCGGTAAAACTGCAAAAAGCCATCCTCTCGCTGCCCGCCAAGCAGCAGATTGCCTTCAACCTGCGCTATTATGACGACCTGTCATACGAAGATATTGCCCTCGTCACTGGGTCGACGGAAGCCAACGTTAAGGCCAACTACCATTATGCCAAAGAAAAGATTGTAAACTATTTGAAAACAAACGATTAGCTATGGAAAACGAATTGGAGAAAATGAAGAAATCAATGCCCTATACCGTCCCAGAAGGCTTTTTCGATGAAATGGAAAAACGCTTGATGCAGGAAGTGGCGACGAAAAAGAAAAAAACGACCGGTCGTAAGGTGGTACTTTGGACAAGCCTTGCTGTCGCTGCATCATTGGCCTTGCTACTCGTGCTGCACCAAAGACTCGCCAAAACCGAAGAAGGTTCGTTCGAGCAAGTGGAAATGGCGTTCAACCAACTCAGCGATGCCGACCAACAGCTTTTGTTGGAGTATTTTGACGAAATGTATTATCTTGACAATTAAATAAAAGAAGAATGATATGAAAAACTTATTGAAATTCAATTTAATGGCAGTTTTGATGCTGGTATTTTGCACCATGATGACGGCGCAAGACAAACAACAACGTATGAACCGTGAAGAGTTGGCCAAAAAACAAGCCAACTACATTGCCACACAAATGGCTTTCGACGAAACGACCACACAGCGTTTTATAGAGACTTATTGCGCCTACCAACAAGAGGTGTGGGCATTAGGTCCTAATCACAAGGAAGAGCCCACCAACGACGCAGAGGCTGAGCAAGCCATCAAGGAACGCTTCGAACGCAGTCAACAAATCCTCGACTTGCGTGAAAAATATTACGAAGAGTACAGCAAATTCCTGACGCAACAACAAATTCAACGCATCTATGAGCTCGAGCGCAGAGTCATGAACCGCTTGAACAAACATCGTGAGCACAATCGCCAAGAGCATAAAGGGCACGAAAAAGAATAAGAACGATTGTGTATTTTTGCACCGATGAAATACACACAACGCTACCCTACCCCCGAAGGTTTCGATGACCTTTTGATGTGCTCCGACGGTGAGACATTGACGGGCCTTTGGTTTGAAGGCTCACGGGACGAGAATAAACAAATAATGAACCTTGTAGAGACGTGCCATGGCGCGTCTCTACCATCGGTGTTTTCCGAAACCTGCCGTTGGTTAGACCTCTATTTCTCAGGTCATCAGCCTGATTTCACACCTGCCTATCGTTTGAATGGTTTGACCCCGTTTCGCAAACAGGTTTCAGACATCATGTGCGAGATACCTTTCGGTCAAACCGTGACTTATGGCGAGATTGCGAAACGCATTGCGGAGACACGCCATCATGCGCCTCTGCCCACAAGAAAAATGTCGGCTCAAGCCGTAGGAGGCGCGGTGGGATGGAACCCCATTTGCATCATCGTGCCTTGCCACAGGGTGGTTGGAGCCAACGGCAACCTCACTGGTTATGGTGGTGGGATGCATAACAAAATCGCGCTATTGAAACTTGAAGGCCATGACATGAGTCGATTTGGTTTTTGAATCGAAGACGGTCGGCTTTAGAAGTTTTTTACTATTTTTGCTTGTTGAAAACTTCATAATTGACACAACTTACTTTCCGTTGTGGATAAAAACCGTTGGGTAAATTAAGGTAGCCTATGTTTAAAGCATCGAGGATCATCCTATTTTTATTTTTGTCAGGTGTGGCTTTATCATCTTTCGCCCAAGCCATCCACCCAGATGATTTCGGCGAACGCTACACACTGAAACAAGTCGTGGTATTGAGTCGCCACAATATCCGCTCGCCTTTGTCGGGGAGACACTCCGCCTTGCAACGCCTCACGCCTCATGAATGGCACCAATGGTCGTCGGCACCAAGCGAGCTTTCGTTGCGCGGTGGAGCATTAGAGACGATGATGGGCCAATATTTCCGCAAATGGCTCGTCAGCGAAGGGATGATGCAGGAAAATGAAATTCCCGCCGAGGGTACGATGCGCTTTTATGCCAATTCTAAGCAGCGCACCATCGCCACGGCACAGTATTTCTCTTCGGGGATGTTGCCCGTGGCCAATATCCGCATCGAACATCATTGCGAAATGGGCAAGATGGACCCCGTGTTTAACCCTCAAATCACGGATGACAACGATGACTTCAAGGCTTTAGCGCAACAACAAATTGCCGCCATGGGGGGCAAAAAAGGCATGGCTGGCATTGGAGAGAAAATGGCAGGCAACTATAAGCTATTGGAACGAGTGCTCGACATGGAGCAAAGCCGAGCCTGCCTCGAAGGCGACACCTGCCATTTCCGCACCGACGACGCGCATGTGTATCTCGTCAAAAACCGCGAGCCGGGCATGGGCGGTTCGCTGCGCCTCGCCTGTCAAGCTGCCGATGCACTTGTTCTACAATACTACGAAGAACCCGATGCACTGAAGGCCGCCTTTGGCGATACATTGTGTTGGGAAGATTGGGAACGCATATCTGCCATCAAGGACTGGTATGTCGACGTGCTGTTCACTGCGCCTGTGGTGGCACGCCAAGTGGCTCGTCCGCTTTTGCGGACAATGCTCGAAGAACTTCAGAATGACGGGAGGAAGTTTACCTTTCTTTGCGGTCACGACTCCAACATCGGGAGCGTTTTGGCCGCTTTAGAGACCGAGGACTACAGCCTGCCGCAAACTATTGAAAAGAAGACTCCTATCGGCTGCAAATTGGTCATCGAGAAATGGGTAGATGACGAGGGGAAAGCTTTTGCCGCACTCAACCTTGTTTACCAAAGCACCGAACAGCTGCGCAATATGGCATTGTTGGATTTGGAGAACCCACCGATGGTGTTTCCCCTTAGTCTCAAAGGCTTGAACGCCAATGCCGACGGGCTTTATCCCTTTGAGGCTGTTTTGAATAGAATAGACTCTGTCATAAAACGTTAGCCACTACAACTAAAAACGGCTTTTTATTGATCATCAAAGCCACACCACAGACTTTTTATTATTTTTGCAACCGTATTAAAACCAAAACAATGAAGAAAATCGCAATAACCCTTTTGTGCGCTTTGGCCTTTGCCGCCTGCACCAACAACCAACCTGAAAACAACAAAAACAATCAAAACAACACAAATATGGAAAACACAGCAAAAGTCTATCTGACACGCAACATCAGCCCTGAAGCTTTGGTGAACATTTACAAGGCTTTGGGCGTGGAAGCCAAAGGCCGCGTGGCCGTGAAAATCTCAACCGGCGAGGGCAGCAACCCCAACTACCTGAAACCCGAACTCATCAAAGACCTGGTGCAAGAAGTGGACGGCACCATCGTAGAGTGCAACACCGCTTACGGCAACGGCCCTGGCGACGAAAAAGACGAGCGTAACAACTCAGCCGTTCACTGGGAAGTCATTCGCAGGCACGGTTTCACCGATTACTTCCCCGTTGATATCATGGACGAGTACGACGAAATCCGCATTCCCGTGAAAGACCAGAGGCACATCAAATACGATATTGTGGGTGGCCATATCGCCAACTACGATTTCATGATTGCCCTCAACCACTTCAAGGGTCACCCGATGGGCGGTTATGGCGGTGCTTTGAAAAACCTCAGCATCGGTTGCGCCAGCAGCAACGGCAAGGCTTACATCCACTCTTCGGGAAAGATGGAAAAACTCGATATGGCCAAGCTTTGGACACCCGAATACATCGGCGACCAGGATGGCTTCCTTGAAAGCATGGCAGCAGCCGCTCAAGCAGTGACGAACTACTTCCAAAAGAGGCAAGGCATCATCTATATCAGCGTGATGAACAACATGAGCATCGACTGCGACTGTGTCGACCATCCTGCCCCCGTGAAACTTGATGACTACGGCATCCTCGCCAGCACCGACCCTGTTGCTCTTGACCAAGCCTGCGTCGACATCATCAACAACCAGCAGGTGACCGCAACCAACGACCCCACCGACCTGCTCAGCCGCATCGACAAGCAACACGGCACCCACACCATCGAGCACGCTGAAGCCATCGGACTGGGAACCAGGAAATACACCATTGTCAGCATTGATTAATTTGCTGCACTAGTCATGTCTTTGTTTCAATTGTAAAAGTATAATACTTAGTAACTAATCATAATTAAACTACATGTTATTTGACGCGGGACACGGGACTTCGAGACTTTTTGACCATGACCATTGACCATGACTATGACCGCTTTCACAGGGATGCTGAAATTTCAGCCCTTGGCCGAAACAGTCATGGTCATAGTCACAAGTCATAGTCCCGTAATCTCGCGTCCAATATGTAAACTAAAATTGCCCATTTACTTATGGAAAACCCGAAAATTATTATTACCATCAATCGTGAAAGTGGAAGTGGAGGTGGCGAGATCGCCCGTCTGCTGGGAGAGAAACTGGGGCTTAAAGTCTATGGTCGGGCCATGTTGCAAAGCATTGCTGAAAAATTCGACATGACATTAGAAAATATGGATCGCGTCAAAGCCCAGCATACCAATTGGTGGAGCGAATTTTGCCGTTTCTTTCGCCAATTTGACGCCTGTAGCTCTCCAGTTGCATCATCACCAGAGGTCACGCCGTTGACCCTGTATTATGCTGAGGCTCGTCTGCTGCGTGAATTGGCCGAACAGGAGAGTTGCATCATCGTGGGCCGTGCCGGTTTCCACATCTTCCGCGACAATCCCAATGCGTTGCACCTGCTCATCATGGCCGACCGTGACACACGTATCGCCCGCATCGCCGCCAAGCAAAATCTCAGCCCTGAAGAGGCCGCCAAGGTCATTGATAAAACCGACAAGGCTCGCGACACATTCGTCAAAACTGTCGCCGACACCTCGCGCTATGACGCTCGCAACTATGACTTTGTCCTTAATGTCACCAACATACCCACGGACGCGGTGGCGCAGTTCCTTGCCGACAATATTAGGAAGAAGTATCCTTTCTTGGCGAAATAGACTGTCTTCCACAAGTAGGTAATGGCATCTGCATTGAGTTTCTTCAAGCAATTTGGACGGACCGCTCGTGACGAACGCCTCGAACGCATCCGAAAGTCGCCTCATTTTGTGAACGATAAGTTCCAGAATGAGGAACCGACCACGCTGTTCACGGGTCAAGGCGGCGTGCTGAAGAATCTTGGAAAGTTCCTCTTTGGGAAAAAGCCGAAGAATCGAATCCCAAAGTTGGGCGAAATCCCTGTGGTCAAGACCGACTTGAACTGTTTGCCTGAATCGGGTGACTTTTACCTTTGGTTCGGGCATAGTTCTTTTTTGCTTCGTTTGAATGGGAAGACCATCCTTGCCGACCCCGTGTTCTACAAAGGCTCGCCCGTTTCGTTTGTTAATCGGGCCTTTCCTGGAACCGACCTCTACAAGCCGCAAGACATGCCCAAGGAAATCGACTTTCTCCTCATCTCACACGACCATTGGGACCATTTGGATTATCAGACGGTCACCGAGCTGAAAGGCCGAGTGAAGAAGGTAGTCTGTCCTTTGGGCGTGGGCGAGAACTTTGAATTCTGGGGTTACGACAAGCGCCAGCTCATTGAATTGGACTGGTATGAGCGTGCTACTTCCGACGGATTGACCTTCCATTGTCTGCCCACCCAACACTTTTCGGGGCGCGGCTTTTGGAAAGCCAAAACGATGCCAACCTCATGGCTGATGGAAACGTCAACAAGGAAGGTTTTTTTCTCAGGTGATGGTGGCTATAGCAGTCGTTTCAAACGCTTCGGGGAACAGTTTCCCGACATCGACCTCGCCATCATGGAAAACGGCCAATACGATGCCAACTGGAGCCAGATACACACCATGCCTGAGCAATTGGGGAGAGCCGTTGCCGAACTTGGTGCCCAGCGTTTCGTCACCGTCCACCACTCCAAGTTCTGCCTCTCGAACCATCCTTGGGACGAGCCTCGGAAAAACGAGCGCAAGGCGGCGGAGCAATTTGGGCTTCAGCTGATTGCTTGTAAGATTGGGGAGGTGGTTTGGCTGTAAATCAACGCAAAAATCAAAAAACCAACACCATGACAAGCGATCCAGACTTGGCACAATACATCGCTGTCCGCTTTAGCTGTGTCTTTTTTAGTCATCACCTCTGTTTCCTTCGAAACTCCATCATGGATTGTCCCGTGGCGTTGCGGAAGAAACGGCAGAGGTAGGAAACATTGTCATAGTTCATGCGGGCAGTCGTTCCACGGGCACGGGAAGCCTCAACCCCTATCATTCATCGTCCTACAACTACAGCTTCAATTCGCGCTATATCAGCCTCGGCCTCACTTGGCGCATCGGCCGCATGGAATTGGAGGAAAAAGCTTCGCAAAGCCGAGTGATGAAGCAGCATTAAAGGAAGCGGCTCTTTTATTTCTTAAACGAAAACTGAAAAAAGCTTTCCCAAATTTGAAAAATTGTGTTATTTAGCACAATGAAAAACGAACTTGTGAAGGAACCAATGATTGACACCATAGAAGAAATCGACCTTGTAAAAAGTCAAGATGACCTCACATCTGAACAACGTGCCTATTGGTTGGAATCCATTGAACGAGATATGCGCAATATGGACCAGCCGAAGAAGTATGTTTCTTTGGAACAATTCGGACAAGAATTGATGGCTACCGTCAAAAGCAAAATATGTTTGTGATTGTTGACAAGATTTTGCCGTCATCACTGATTACATACTGAAAAGATAGTTTATGAAAGATGTCCCGCAATTCAGGCGCAGTCTTGGATTGCGGATTTTTTCATACCTTTGCAGCAGTTTTAAATCAATCAAAAAGGTCTTGGTAGAGACCAGAGCTGCGACTCGAAACACTCCATCAACATTATGAAAAGAGTATTTGTATTAATGGCAGTCGTGGCTTTATGCTTGGCTGCTTGCGCCCAAAGAAAGGACGGCGACAAGAGTTTTGATGACAAAAAGCCGCGAAACGGCAACGGGATGATGGTGAACAAAGACACGGATTCTGTTTATGCCGCATTGAAAAACGAGACTTTCGACAAGTTTCAGCAATTCATTTATGAAGATTCCGAAACGGGTAAGACGATGCAGTATAACCTGTTTATCCCCGATGCTTACGACGGCAAGCAAAGCTATCCATTGGTACTTTTCATGGCCGATGCCAGCACCGTTGGCAAAGATGTCACGACACCGCTCACCCAAGGTTATGGTGCTTTGGAGTTCGCCTCCAAGCGTGACCAACAGAAGCATCCTTCGTTTGTGTTGGTGCCGCAATACACGGAATGGACTGTCGGCGAGGGAGAGGTAAAAAGTGACGAGGTGGAGATGACCATCCGCATGTTGCAGTCTGTGATGGAAAACTACAATGTTGACCGTAGCCGCATCTATACTACAGGCCAGTCGATGGGCGGCATGATGTCGTTCCATTTCAACATTGAGCATCCTGATTTGTTTGCTGCTTCGTTGTTCGTCAGTTGCCAGTGGGACACCACATTGATGCACTCCTTGGGGCAGAAGAAGTTCTTCTATATCGTGGCAGGCGGTGATGAAAGAGCTTCTGAAGGAATGCGCAACCTTACAAAATTGTTTGAAAACCAAGGCGTTGAAATCCATTCCGCCACATGGAGCGCAAAACTTCCCCAAACAGAGCAAGACTCATTGGCTCAAGCGCTCATCAATAAAGGCGGCAACATCAACTTCATTGTGTGGGAAAAAGGTACTGTTCTTCCCGAATCAGGCCAAGGCATGGAACACATGGCTTCGTTCGACTATGCCTATAAACTGGCACCCGTCAGGGATTGGCTGTTTAAGCAAAGCAAATAAGATAAGTGTAGTTATAATGACTAAACCGTCGCAAGGGTTTTTTGAGACCTTTGCGGCGGTTTTGCGCATCATTTATTCCATTCTTATTGTGATTATTCATACCTTTGCGCAATCACAAAAGACAACCATACACCATGGCAAGCAATCCTGACTTCGTTCAATACATCGCCGACCAATGTGCTGGTGCAGGCAAGATTACGGTGAAAAAGATGTTCGGTGACTACGGCATCTATTGCGACGGCGTCATCTTCGGCATCGTTTGCGACAACCGCTTCTACCTGAAGCCGACCGAGGCGGGACGCTTGCTATTGCGCAGCGTCGAAATGCGTCCGCCTTACGATGGCGCAAAAGACTATTTCTTCATCGAAGATGTGGACGACAGAGATTATTTGTCGGCGCTTGTCAGCGAGACCTGTAAGGCATTGCCACAGCCGAAGTCGAAAAAGAAAAAAATGAAATAAATGAATTTTTCTCTTGACTCGTCTCAATGAAACGGAAAAGCGGCCACCTCCACTTCCCCGACACATCCACCTTCGACCCGTTTATGGATTGTTTTTATAACTTTGCAGCCGAATTGCGAAACAGATAAAACCATGCTACATCTAAACAAAGTACACCATATCGCCATCATCTGCTCCGACTATCAGAAGAGTTTGGATTTCTATACGCGAGTCCTTGGATTCAAGGTTATTGCTGAACATTATCGTGCCGAGCGTCAGTCATACAAAACCGACCTCGCTCTTGACCACGATTATATCATCGAGTTATTCTCTTTTCCTTCACCACCGCGCCGATTGACGCATCCAGAAGCCGCTGGTATGCGACATTTGGCTTTTGAAGTCGACAACATAGCAGCAGCCATCGGTGAATTAGATGCACTGGGGATTACACACGAACAGATTAGGATAGACGAGTACACTGGCAAGCAGTTCCTCTTCTTTCAAGATCCTGACGGACTGCCCATTGAATTATATGAAAAGTAAAACCTATTATGAAGAAAGTTAAGATTACCATCCTCAAAACGATGCTGAATGAGGACTTGGCAAAGGAATATGGCATCTGCGGCCTGAAAGCATGTCCGATGATGAAGGTTGGTTATGTGTTTTACGCTGACTATGCAAAGCCTGAAGGTTTTTGTGATGAAGCATGGAAAGCCATTTATCAGTATGTGTTTGCACTGGCTCATGGTGCAGACAAAGGACTATTCTATTATGGTGATTGGATTAAAGAACCTGGCGTGGCCATTGTCAGCTGCAATGACGGTCTGCGCCCTGTGATTATGAAACTTGAAGCGACTGATGAGGAAGCCAAGATTGAATATACGCCAATAGACCGATAAATCAGAATTTGCAAAGGACTTGGTGATGAGAAAAGAACTGTCGGAAATGACGTTGGAAGAGTTGTGGGAATTATTCCCCATCTTCCTTGTTCAGCCCAATGATCAATGGAATGAATACTTCAAGGAAATAGAAACTGAACTTACCAAACTTTTGACAGGTTATCCTGTTAAAAGAATCAGTCACATTGGAAGTACAGCAATCCATGGCATTTGGGCCAAGAACATTGTTGATGTGATGGTCGAGATATCCGAAAATGCCGACATGGAAGCAGTATCGCACGTTATGGAGCAGAATGGTTTTATCAGAATGTCTGATGAAAAGGGACGTATTTCACTCAACAAGGGATATACAAAAGAGGGATTTGCGGATAAGGTTTATCACATTCATCTTAGATACGCAGGAGATAATGATGAGCTGTATTTCCGCGACTATCTGAATGAGCATCCTCAGATTGCAAAGGAATATGAAACATTAAAGCTTGAATTATGGAAGAGATACGAGCATGACAGAGATGCCTATACCGTTGCAAAAACTGATTTCGTTCGCAAATGGACAAAAGAAGCCCGTACATTATTTGGCAAAAGATACTGACAAATAACGATTTGTCAAAGCTCCATGAACATGGTTGACTATCGAGAAGGAAAGTAAATGTGAACGTTTCGAACAAGCGAGAACAGAGCATACTTGATCGCTACAGTTTGAGACCTGATTTACGGATTTTTGTTTTTCACGGTAACATTTGTTACGCTCCAAGTCGTTCCTCGTATGTAGTTTTGCGGCAAATTTCACAACTAACCCAACACGCAATACTATGAACGAGAAAATGTTTTGTTTCCAATGTCAGGAAACCGCCGGATGCACCGGCTGCAAGATTTCTGGAGTATGCGGAAAGACCCCGCAAGTAGCTCATGCACAAGACCTTTTGATCTATGTCCTTAAAGGATTGGGCGTCATCGCCAACCATCACCAGCACGGGTGCGGACACGATTATTGCGATTTCCGCAAGAGTATCCACGCCTTCGTGAACGACGCACTGTTTTCGACCATCACCAACGCCAACTTCGACGCGGAGAGCATCTACGCCCGTATCGATAAAGGCTTGGAATTGCGCGAAATGTTCAAAGACCGAGTGACCAACAAGAAAGGCATCGTGCTTCCGAAACTTGATGTATTGGAATGGGATTGCCCCCGCGAGAAATATGACGAGAAAGCCCAAACCGTCGGCGTGCTTGCCGAAACCAACGAGGACATCCGCTCGTTGAAAGAGTTGACCATGTACGGCCTCAAAGGTATGGCCGCCTACTTGGAACACGCCGCTCGCCTTGGCCAAACCGATGGCGACATCAATGAGTTCATCCTGCAAACCCTTGGCCAATTGGTGACCTGCAACGATGCCAATGAACTCACCGCTCTTGTCCTGAAAACTGGCGAATGGGGCGTGAAGGCGATGGCCCTGCTCGACAAAGCCAATACGACCGCTTACGGCAACCCAGAAATCACCGAGGTGAATATTGGCGTGGGCAACCGTCCAGGTATTCTCATCAGCGGCCACGACCTCAACGACATTGAGCAGCTTTTGGAACAAAGCAAGGACGCTGGCATCGACATCTACACACATAGCGAGATGCTGCCTGCACATTATTACCCCAAACTCAAGAAATACAGCCACTTGAAAGGCAACTACGGCAACGCTTGGTGGAAACAACGCGAGGAATTTGAAAATTTCAACGGCCCCATTCTGTTCACCACCAACTGCATCGTGCCGCCTGCGGCCAATGCCACATACAAAGACCGCGTGTTCACCACCAACAGCACGGGTTTCCCAGGTTGGAAGCACATCCCCGCTGATGCCAACGGCAAAAAGGATTTCAGCGAAATTATCGCTTTGGCCAAGACCTGCCAAGCCCCTAAAGAGATTGAGACGGGCAAGATTATAGGCGGTTTTGCCCACGAACAGGTGTTTGCCCTTGCCGACAAGGTAGTAGAGGCCGTGAAAAGCGGTGCCATCCGTAAGTTTGTGGTGATGGCGGGCTGCGACGGTCGTATGAAGAGCCGTGAATACTACACTGAATTTGCCAAGGCCTTGCCCAAGGATTGCGTCATCCTCACGGCAGGTTGCGCCAAGTACAAGTACAACAAACTTGGCTTGGGCGACATCAATGGCATCCCGCGCGTGTTGGATGCGGGACAGTGCAACGACAGTTACTCGCTTGCACTCATCGCATTGAAACTGAAGGAAGTGTTCGGCTTGGACGATGTAAACCAATTGCCTATCGCCTATAACATCGCTTGGTACGAGCAAAAGGCTGTCATCGTTCTGTTAGCCCTGCTCAGCCTCGGTGTGAAGAACATCCACCTTGGCCCGACCTTGCCTGCTTTCCTTTCACCAAATGTGGCCAAAGTCTTGGTCGAAAACTTCGGCATTGGCAGAATTAGTACGGTTGAGAAAGATATGAGAATGTTTGGAATTTAACGCTTCTTGTAGCCTTTCCCATCTTTTGTGATAAGGCCCTCGCTCACCATCTCCGAGAGGACACGGCTGAGTGAGGGTCTTGTTGCGCCAAGTTGTTCGGCAGCGGCGGCCACGGAAGTGATGCTGCCGTTGGCTTCGACGTATTCGATGACGCGGTTGCGAAGGCTGTTGACGGCAAAGGTGCGCATTTTTCGGCTCAGGAAACGGCCTCGCTCGGAAAGGACTTCAAGGAAGGAACGCAATACGGTCGGCTCCTGCTGCATAAATTCGAAAAAAGCCTCACGGTTGATGTGCCACACGGCGCAATCGGTGAGTGCGGTGACTTCCACAGGGACGACATTATTGTTGGCAAACAGAAACGCTGGAGCCAGCAGCATAGGGGCTTTCAGGTGGTCGACGAGCACCTCACGGCCTTCCTCACCCATCATTCGTGCCTCGGCCTGACCCTCGACAAGTACCATCAGCGCACGGCAAGGGTCACCCGGGTTGAGCATACGCCTTCCAGCAGAATATTCCTGTCGGCGACAAGGACTTTCGAGCAGACGCTCCAAGGATTCATCGCTGCATCCTGCAAAGAGTTTGACACGTTTCAGTTCTTCCATAATAGTATTTTTTCAGCGCAAAAATACGGAAAAAAGTGCTTAAAACCAAAGTTTTTGATAATCTAACTGCCGCAAGGGTTTTCATGCCTTTGGTGGGTTCTTTCCCTATTCCTCAAACTTATTCTTTCCTCTCATAGTATGGCGCAAAGCGCTGAGTAGTTCCTGTGACTCCTGAACAATGTTGAGGAAAACAGTCATGCTCTCTATGTTGAGTTGCTTTGTTTGAATATCCTTAATGATTACATTACGGTAATCGGAAAGAGTGGCTTGGAGTTTTGCTGCGTCATCGCGAATTTGGCTGCTGGTTTTAGAAATAATAGCTCGGTTAAAAATGCGTACAATCTCATCGCGTAGGGAGAAAAATTCGTTGACATATTTGATGGGAATTGGACAAAAATTATTGCCTACATGTTCCAAGCACGGTTCACCCATGCGTTTCAAACAATACACCATTTGCGCGAGGGAATTGATCGTGAGGAAGTACCATGTGCCTTTTTCCACGCTGAGCACAGGGTCTATACGGCGCATAGCAATAATTTGTTTCCGCCTTTGTCGCTTAATCTCTTTTCGTTGACTCTCAAGCTGAACGACGGCATGCTTTAGCATACGGTAGTCTTCCAATAAGAAAGCCGTAGTTAATGTCTCATAATGATTTACCACAAATTGTAGGTTGTCAATGGTGATATAGTTCACATGTTTACAAAGCATTTTCCAACATTCAGTTTTGTCGTTGGTTCGAAGGATTTCCTTAAGCAACACGTCAGTTTCACTGCTCTTGTTGTTCTTTTCAAAGCGTCGATTGCTTCGGATGATTAACACGACAGCCAGCGCAATGGCTAAAAACATCGCCACGAATGAGCCAAAATGCAATACAATGGTGACGAGGAAACACAAGATGAACGCCGCGCCAGCAGTGAGAAACCATCCGCCGATGACGCTCAATACGCCTGTAATTCGAAACACAGCACTTTCGCGATTCCAAGCACGGTCGGCAAGCGAAGTTCCCATGGCCACCATAAAAGTGACGTATGTGGTGGAAAGCGGAAGTTTCATGCTTGTGCCGAGAGCGACAAGAAGTCCTGCGAGAACAAGATTGACGGCTGCGCGAATCTGGTCGAATGCCGCGCCATTGGGCAACACTGCTTCGTCGGCATTAAAACGCGAGTCAATCCATTTCTTAATGCGATTGGGTATCAATGCTGCAACAGTTGTCGCTATTTTTTGGTTTGTGCGCACCAAGGCACGGGCGACACCACTTGAGCCAAACATCTCGTCGCCCTCATCTTGACGGGATAGGTCAACTGAAGTTTTCACCACATTTTGTGCCTTCTTTGAGAGCACCAATGAGAGCACCATGATTATGCCTGCAATGACCAGATAGATTGTGGGAGTGTGCGCCGTGTCCATCAGCGATTTCATCATAAACGACGAAGCATCGCCCGAACCGTTGGCCACATAGTCATTGTAGGCGTCAAGACCAGTTAGGGGCACACCTAAGAAGTTCACCAAGTCGTTGCCAGCAAATGCCATGGCTAACGCAAAGGTGCCCAGTAGCACCACAAATTTCAGAATAGGCAGTTTAAAGGCACTCAAAATCGTCAAGATGATGGAGAAGATAGCGAAACCACCTCCCAAGATCAGCCATGTGTTCTCATCGATGTACGATTTCACCACTGGTGTCATAATGTTTGAACCTTTCAACCCGTTGATGAGTAGGAACCAAACAATGCTCGTCACGGCAATGCCTCCGAAGATGCCGATTTTGAGCGAAGAACCCAGGCGGTTTCCCATATTGCCAGTGTGATCGGTGGTAACGCCATTCACACGGTAGGTGAAGGTGAACACCAGACGCGCCACCCACTGCACCAATGTACCGAGGACAAACGCGATGGCTACTGAAAGGAAGATGCCAAAGATAACCGAGATGGCCTTTTCCGTGTTGAGCAGGTCGCCCAACGAAAGCAAGGTGCCATCGATTGCTGTTGCGCCTTTGGCAATCTGTAGCAATGCGATGGCGAAGGCTCCACCCAACAATTCAAACACCATAGAAACGGTGGTTGATGTCGGCATGCCAAGCGTGTTGAATATGTCGAGCAACACTACATCTGTCACCATCACGGCCAGAAACACGCACATCACATCGTAGAACGAGAAGTATTGTGGAGTCATGATGCCATGCCTAGCTACGTCCATCATGCCGTTGCTCATAGCGGCACCAGCAAATACGCCAATAGCCGCAACAGTTACAATCGTTTTGTGTCTCGCCACTTTGGCGCCGATGGCAGAGTTCAGGAAGTTCA
>JAEEGK010000534.1_pt1 | contig 94790 bp, 84 predicted proteins | sample 8958771 | NCBI WGS metagenome assembly JAEEGK01 (sample SAMN16246547, study PRJNA631951) | gut metagenome | biome: gut microbiome; feature: rumen; material: SC-attached | host: Bos | place: Iran: Karaj | collected 2018-10
CCTAACAGGCTGCACTATATCTCTTTTTTTGTTGATTTAGATCAGAAAACAAAAAAAGCGAAGATAAAACAAAGAAAAATGGCTCCGAAAGCTATAAAAGCTCGAAGCCATTTTGTCTTCGCTCTGAAGCAGTTCCATTCGGAACTGCTTTTTTCGTCTTTTTTATATATCTTGGTGATACAACTTGCTTTTCCTTTTCCGTAAATATATACTGTACCTTAGCCTTGGTTACTTACCGGAAACTTACCAAGAAGGAGAAGGAGAATCTCTATGAACATTAAATACATTGAATCCACCCGAAGCTTTAAGATCGACACCGTTCACACATCCTACGTGATGGGAGTCGTCGATAAAGAAGGCTTTCTTGGACATGCCTACTACGGCAGGCTCATTCCCGATGATGACGTAAATTATCTTATGAGGGTCTTCGAGCCGCCTTTTACTCCCGAAAAAAATGAAAGGGACCGCCTGAGCTTCTATGACTGCTTCCCTTTTGAATACCCCACTCACGGCATCGGAGATTTCAGAGAATCTGCCCTTCGTATCGAAGACGAGGGTGGACACGCTGCCAACAAGCTCATTTACAAGTCTCACGAGATCTTTAAGGGGAAGAAAAAGCTTCCCGGCCTTCCTGCAACCTTCGGAGATGAGAAGGACTCCATGACTCTTGAGATCACAATGGAAGATAAGGAAGCGGGGATCGAGGTCGTCCTTTCTTATTCGATATTTGAAGGCATCGATGCAGTGGCCAGATCTGCGAAAGTTGTCAACAGATCCGGCCGAAAGGTAAAGCTTACAAAAGCAATGTCCACGTCCTTTGACATGGATGACCGCGATTTTGACAAGATCACGCTTTACGGTACATGGGCGAGAGAAAAAGCAATCGACCGTACCCCCGTTGCTTACGGATCCCAGAGCATATGCTCCAAGCGCGGGATCTCAAGCGCACAGCACCATCCCTTTATCTGCCTTCTTGAGAAAAATGCGGATTACAACAAGGGTGAAGTGTACGGTCAGGATCTGGTCTACTCCGGTAACTTCAGGACATCTGTCGGGAGAAGCCAGTATGATTCCGTGCGTCTCATGACAGGTATCAATCCCGAAGACTTTTCATGGGCCCTTGGAGACGGAGAGGAGTTTTACACTCCGGAGGCAGTCCTTGTTTACTCTTCCGAAGGACTGGGCGGCATGAGCAGGACTTTCCACGACCTCTACAGACAGCATCTGATCCGCAGCCCCTACCGCAGCAAAAAGCGTCCCATCCTTATCAATAACTGGGAAGCGACCTATTTCAACTTTGATGAAAAGAAACTGATCGCCATCGCCGATTGCGCTTCCAAAGCAGGCATAGAGATGCTGGTCATGGATGACGGCTGGTTCGGTAACCGCTTTGATGACAACCGTGCGTTGGGAGACTGGGACGTAAACGAAGAAAAGCTTAAGGGCGGACTTAAGTATCTTGTGGATGAAGTGAACAAGAGAGGCATGAAATTCGGCATATGGTTCGAACCCGAAATGGTCTGCCCCGATTCCGATCTCTACAGAGCTCATCCCGACTGGGCAATACAGATCCAAGGAAGAAAGCCCGGACTTGCCAGAAATCAGATGGTCCTCGATTTTACAAGAGAAGAAGTAACGGATTACATTTATAATAAAGTGGCTTCCATTTTGAAGAGCGCCAACATAGAGTACGTTAAGTGGGACATGAACCGTCCTTTGTGCGATCTCGGAAGCGCTGAACTTCCCGCTGAAAGAATGGGCGAATTCTTCCACAGGTACACACTTGGAGTTTACAGATTGCAGGAGAGGCTGATCACCGATTTCCCGAACCTGCTTCTTGAAAACTGTTCCAGCGGCGGCGGAAGATATGATGCCGGTATGCTTTACTACAGCCCTCAGATCTGGGCTTCCGACGATACGGATGCGATAGAGAGACTGAAGATCCAGGAAGGAAATGAACTGATCTTCCCTCTTTCTTCCATGGGAGCCCATGTTTCGGACTGCCCGAATCATACAGTGGGGAGGACTACACCCTTCAGGACCCGCGGACATGTGGCACTGGCCGGAACCTTCGGTTACGAACTGGATGTTACAAAGATCCCCGAAGAGGACAGAGAGCTCATCCCCGAACAGGTTAAGATGTACCACAGGTTCAATGACATTGTCAGAGAAGGAGATTACTACAGACTGGCATCCTTCTCGGAGAACGGGGACTTTGATTCCTGGATGTGTGTATCCAAGGACAAGAACGAGGCACTGATCACGGCAGTAACAGTCATGAAGCGTCCCAATGTAAAGAGCAGAAACGTAAAGCTTTTCGGCCTTGATCCCGACAAAAAGTACTGCCTGTTTAAAGAAGACGGCTCCGATTACACCGACGGGATGACCGGATACGGTACAGACAGAAAGATCTCCGGCAGAACGCTGATGAATGCGGGCATACAGATCTGCGAAGGCTGGGGAGATTTCCAAAGTTTACTGATCCACGTGAAAGCAGCAAAATAATAATCCGGATTTATTTGTACAACTTTTGTAGGACATTGTGTCTTATACTTTGTCAAAAAAGTAAAGAAGTACAGATCCGGAAACAAAAACGACTGACAGTTTTTTGCTTCCGAAAGGAGACGATGAAATGTTTAGAAGTTTGAAGGTTAAGATGGTTGCAATCATAGCTGTATTGTGCACGCTGATGCTGATCACCGAGAGCATCTTTGCGATACTCAAGGTTAAGGCAAGTGATGAGGAGATCCTGAATGACAGCTATGACACAAGGACCAAGTATTATGCAGGGACCATTGAGGGTTGGCTCATCGAAGCAACAGGCATAGTGGGTGCAGCAGAAGCAGCGGTCGTTTCTGCGCCTGCCGGCTCGGGAACTCAGATAAACGAGTCGAAAAAGAACATTACTGCTGCACTGGAACAGATCACAAGTAGGGAACCTTCCCTTGCGATGGTTTACATTCAGATGTCCGACGGTGACTTTTTGAACGGTTCGGGATGGGTTCCCACTGCAAGTTTTAACGGTCTGACCAGGGCGTGGTACAAGGATGCAGTGACCAAAAAAGGTGAATACAACTACAGTGAGCCTTACGTGGATGCGAATACCGGCGATCTTGTCCTTGCCGTATCAAGGTACTTTAAAGGTAACGGCTGGGAAGGCGTGGCAGCTGTGGACATTTTTGTTTCAAATCTTCTTGCTGATATTGACCAATTAACGGACGGAGATGGCGACAAGGGGGCATATGTCTTTGTGACCAACGAAGAAGACACCCTGATCTACCATCCCAATCCCAAGTTCCGCTCCACCACCGAAAAGATCATGAAGCTTAAGGATCTAGGGATAGATTACAACAAGGCGGCATATGAAGATGCGGACGGCGGTATTACGGACTACGACGGTACAAATGTTTATGTTACCACTCAGGATATTGCTTCCGTCGGATGGCATGTGTACTATGTTTCTCCCGTAGAGAACTTTGACGGTATCATCATAGAGATCCAGAAACATATGCTTCTCATCGCAGCTGCCTGCCTGGCGGGAGCACTCGTAGTTGCGGTCATTGCGGGCATATTATTCACGAAGCCCATTACCGAAGCAAGTGCCAAGGTTAAAGCTCTGGGAGAGAGCGTAAAGAACGGAAATGCGGATCTGTCAAAGGACATTGAGACAAAGTCAAAGGACGAGATTGGCGAATTTGTAAGAGCGGTCAATGATCTTAAAAACTCCATGGGAAGCATTATAAGAGATGTGAACGAGGCATCTGCGGAGCTGGCGGAAAATGTGGTTTCATTAAAGAATGTCGCAGCCAAGAGTTCCGAAAATGTTACTTCCATCTCCTCTGCAATGGAGGAAATGAATGCAACATCCGAAGAAACATCCGCATCTACCGCAGAGGTTTCACAGAAGGTTTCTGACATAGCTTCTCTTACGGGTGAGGTCAGCAAAAATGCCGCTGAAAAGACATCTGACATCAGTAACATCATGAAGTTCATAGATGATCGTAAGAAGGAGATTGAAAATAACGATGCCGACATGTCAAGGCGTTTAAACAGTGCCATAGACACACTTCGCAGCAAGATCACGGATACAAAGAAGGTAGAAGAGATCAGAAATTTGACTCAGGGCATCGCAGGCGTGGCAACACAGACCAATCTTCTTTCGCTCAATGCCTCTATAGAAGCAGCCAGAGCAGGAGAAGCGGGAAGGGGCTTCGCCATAGTTGCCGATGAGATCGGAACCCTTGCAAGCAATTCCGCCAATATGGCAGGTAACATACAGGCAGTTTCGGATGAAGTGCTGGCCATTGTGGATCAGCTTGTTAAGGCAGCGGAGGAAGTCTCCGACATAATGCTGAAGATCTCCGAAGAGAACACGGCTGAAAAGAACCAGCTGATCGATGAGTTCGTGAGATCCTTGGGCGAATGCTACACCGCCATGTCTTCAATTTCGGAAGCAAACCGTGAGATCTCTTCCACCATCGGAAACATAAATGCTTCCATAGCTTCCATAGATTCCGCAGTGGAAGACAACGCCCAGGGAACCGCAAGTGTGGTTGAGGGCGCACAGGATCTTGTGGCAGCATCGGAAGACGTGGAAAAGGGTGCAAACTCCATTGAAAAGATCTCTTCCAGACTGAACAGCCACATAAGCGGCTTTAAGTGCTGACAGTAAAAGAAGGATCAGCCTCTGTAGGCAGCGGGAGTCTTTCCTGTGTGTTTTTTAAAATGATTGATGAACTGGGTAGTTGATTCGTACCCTACCTGGTAACCTATTTCATGAATCTTAAGCGTAGTTTCTTTTAAAAGAAGCTGCGCTTTTTTTATGCGCGTTCTGTGCAGATACCGGATGGGGGAGATGAAGTGATAGGTCGTAAAATCCTTGCAGATCTTAAATCTGTTCACAAAAAACAGATTCTCCAGCTCGTCCAGAGTGATGTTCTTGTAGAAGTTGTTGTCGATGTATTCCTTTACTGCCCTCAGATATTCCGGGGCAGCGCCTTCGGAATCTTTCGGCACAGGAGAAGAGTAGTCTGCCACCTCTGTGAAAAAGTCCGTCATATATCTGTGAAAGGCAAGGGGGTTAAGCTCATGAGGCTGTCCGCCGGAGGGAAGGAGAGGCCTCAGAAAGGAGCTTAATCCGGTTGACGCTACGGGGGACAGGTGAAAAGCCTCTCCGTCTCCGAGGTTTTTGGCAATCAGATCGAAGAACCATGTGCTCTGGGGCCCGGAATAGTAGATTATGTCGTACTCAAAGCCTTTGTCCGAGGCTATGGAAAAAGGAAGACTGCAATCAAATATAAGTAAAGAATCCTGAGGCATTTCATAGTTTTTTTCGCCTGAAGTTATCATTCCGAAGTTTTTTGTTACATAAAATATGCAGTAGGCCGGGAGTGAAGCAAAGGACAGTTTCATGCCTGCGGGCTGATTTATATGACCCATGGCCAGAGAGTAAAAAAGTGCTGTAAATGAAGCGGGATCCTGCTCTGTGCTTTTAGGTAAAAATTTGGTAATTACAGCTCCACCCTGTAATTTTGGCATCTCTGTTATGGCATGTAAAAGACTTCTTGAGAACATATTTTTTGCACCTTTCTGAAAAATTTTGAGTTTTTGGAAATTGAAACACGATTTTTTGTGCAAAATATCAAAACAAGAACATGATATATCTGCAAGAATCAAATATAGAATAACATAAAAGCTAAATTTTAACAAGTATATTTAGGTAAAATTTTCGGATTTAGCGACTAATTTAATTTGATTAAGCGGGAAAAAAGAAGCATGATTTGAGCGGTATGCACAATTATGATGAATAATTTTTGTGCAATAGTTACAAAATTGAATGATTAAACAAGAAAGCAATATGAGAATCAATAATATGTGATGATTAAATTTTTGATGCGGATATAATATTGGTATATTCAGAAATGGGCATAGGGTGTTTGGGTAAAAAACAGATTGTTGATTCGGGAGAGTAAAAAATGAGCCTTTATGATGAATTTAAAAATCATCTTTGCCAAAAGCTGATCCCCTTTTGGGAAAAGCTTAAGGACGAAGAATACGGTGGATTTTACGGCTATATGGGGTCTGATCTTGTAACGGACAAAAAGGCTGAAAAAGGCTGCATTTTAAACAGCAGGATATTGTGGTTCTTTTCAAATGCCTATATGGCACTTAAGGATGAGAGCCTTAAGGAATACGCCGATCATGCCTATGCTTTTCTGACGGAGCACTGTCTCGACAGGAAGAACGGTGGCGTTTTCTGGTCGCTGGACTACGAGGGGAATCCCCTGGACACCACAAAGCACACCTACAATCAGGCCTTTGCCATATACGCTCTTTCTTCCTACTATGATGCCTTTGGAGTAAACGAAGCCCTTAAGACTGCATCGGATCTCTTCAGACTGGTAGAGATCAAGTGCAAAGACGAGGTGGGTTACAAGGAAGCTCAGAGCAGTGAATTCTTTGCCATCGAGAATGACAAGCTTTCCGAAAACGGCGTAATGGCTGACAGGACCATGAACACTCTTTTACATGTGTTTGAAGCCTACACCGAATTCTATCGTGTGAGTCACAGAACAGAGGTTGCGGAAAGACTTAAGTGGATCATGGACACCATAGGGCTTAAGATCTTTAACCCCGCAAAACGCAGACAGGAAGTCTTTTTCGACAATGACATGAATTCTCTTATCGATCTGCATTCCTTCGGACATGACATCGAAACGGCCTGGCTCGTGGACAGAGGAACGGCGGTGCTTGGAGACGAGCATTATAAAAAGCTCCTCACGCCCATCACCAACACTTTGGAGGCGGAGATCTATAATGTAGCCTACTACAACCATTCGCTTGCAAATGAGAGCGAAAACGGCGTTGTGAACGAATGGAGGATCTGGTGGGTACAGGCTGAAGCTGTTCTGGGATTCTACAATGCATGGCAGAAGCATCCCGAGGAAAACAAATACAGGGAAGCTGCCCTGGACATCTGGGAGTTCATTAAGACAAAACTCACCGACAGAAGAGACGGCGGAGAGTGGTTCTGGAGAACGGACAAGGATGGGAAGCCCGACATGGAAAAGCCCATTGTTGAACCCTGGAAATGCCCTTATCACAACGGCAGACTTTGCATAGAGATGATGAAGAGGACAAGATGATACACGAGAGATATTACATTGAAGAGAAGAAGGTTGAAGATCTGATCAACCGTAAGAATAAAGTTTCGGAAAAGTTTTACAACGGGATCTACGACAGATACGAAAATCCGGTGCTCACAAGAGAGATGGCACCTGTGATCTGGAGATACGACATTTCAAAGGAAACAAATCCCTTCTTTCAGGAGAGACTGGGGATCAATGCCACGTTCAATTCCGGCGCCATAAAGATCGGAAACAGGTACTGCCTTATGGCGAGAGTGGAGGGCTCCGACAGAAAATCCTTTTTTGCGGTGGCTGAAAGCGAAAGCCCCGTTGACGGTTTCAGATTCAGGGAAAAGCCCGTGATCCTTCCCGACACCTGCAAGGAAGAAACAAATGTTTACGACATGAGACTGACCCAACATGAAGACGGCTGGATCTATGGAGTGTTCTGCTCCGAGAGCAAGGACACAAAGTCCGATGACCTGTCGGCGGCAGTTGCGGCAGCAGGTATAGTGAGAACGAAGGATCTTGAAAACTGGGAGAGATTACCGAATCTGGTAACACTTCATTCTCCTCAGCAGAGAAATGTGGTTCTTCACCCCGAGTTCGTAAACGGAAAATATGCATTTTATACAAGACCCATGGATGACTTCATCGAGACGGGAAGCGGCGGAGGCGTCGGCTTCGGACTCTGTGACGACATCACTCATGCGGTGATCGACGAAGAAAAAATGACTTCCTTGAGGAAGTATCACACCATAACGGAATCCAAGAACGGTGCAGGAGCTGTTCCCATTAAAACCGACAGGGGATGGATACACATCGCTCACGGCGTAAGAAACACGGCAGCGGGACTCAGATACGTGATCTACTGCTTTGCGACGGATCTTAAGGACCCTTCAAAGGTGATCGCAGAACCCGGCGGATTCCTCATCGGTCCCAGAGATTGGGAAAGAGTGGGAGATGTTTCCAATGTTACTTTCACAAACGGGGCGATCCTTGATAACGACGGCAAGGTATGGATCTATTACGGAGCCAGCGACACGAGACTGCACGTTGCGGGAACGGACATTGAAAGACTTAAGGACTATGTGTTCAACACACCTTCGGATCCCGGACGTTCTGCGGACTGCGTGAAGCAGAGAGTGGAGCTTATTGAAAAGAATTTAAAGGAACTTAATAACGCTTAACAGTTTTAAAGGAATTTGAAAATGCGAAAAACGATCCTGAAAATCTCATTAACGGCTGCAGCTGTTGCGATGTTTGCGGCAGCGGGATGTCAGAGCACAAACTCGACACCGCCTGTTGTGACTGCAACGCCCACTCCCACTTCCATAAAGGAAGTTTCAACTGCTCCGACAGTGACTGTCACGCCTTCGAAGCAAATTAATCCAACTTTGAAGGTGACACCCACCCCCGCGAAGAAGGTCACATCAACTCCGCAAGTGACACCCACTCCGTTCGTCAGTGAGAAGGTGGGAAGATTCGAGGCGGAAAAGGGTGAGTTTTCCGGAAAGGTGCACAAAGTGACAGCCAAGGCAAATGCAGGATTTTCCGAAAATGCCTATGTGGAGGGATTTGAGGGAGACAACGACTCCTGTACATTTGTGGCGGAGATCCCGGAGGAAGGCTTTTACGACCTGACCTTTCGCTTACGGGGTATCGGAGGCGAAAAGATCAATTTTGTGAGCGTGGATGACGAATACGTTGGAGATATTGGGATAAAGGACACCAACCTGGGTGATGCCGTGATCTCAAGGATCTTTCTTTCAAAAGGAACCCACAGGATAAAAGTGTACAAATCATGGGGCTGGATCAGTCTTGATTATATGGATATCAGTACTTCAAAGCCCATTGGGAATGAATTTTATATGGTCTCAAAAGAATTGTGTAACAAAAAAGCGTCGGAAAGCACAAAAAGACTGTTCAGCTTTCTGGTTGACATTTACGGCAATAAGATCCTTTCAGGACAGGTTTGTGATAAAGGTGAACTGGGCGGAGAGATCCAGGTTATCAAAAACACCACCGGGAAGCTTCCGGCAGTTCTTTCCATGGATCTTATGGAATACACGTCTTCCCGTCCGGACGGCGGCAAAAAAGGTATGACCATAACTTATGCCAAAAATTGGGCAAAAAACGGAGGCATACTTGAATTCCACTGGCATTGGACTTTAGGGAAGGATTATGTTAAAGGAAACTGGTATTCTTCCTTTTACACCGATTCCACTACCTTTGACCTGACAAAGGCTTTGAACGGTACAGACAAAAAAGGCTATGAGATGCTCATGACGGACATGAGAAACATGGCAGAGATCCTTAGGGAACTCAAACAGGCAGACATTCCGATCCTTTTCAGACCGTTGCATGAGGCGGCGGGAGGCTGGTTCTGGTGGGGAGCCTCAGGTGCGGAAAGCTACAAAAAACTGTACAGGATGATGTATGACATGTACACCGAAGAGTACGGTCTCGACAATCTTATCTGGATCTGGAACGGTCAGGACCGGGATTGGTACCCCGGAGATGCCTATTGCGACATTCTGGGAATGGACATCTATCCCGGAGAAAGGGTTTACACATCACAGGCTTCAAAATTCTTTGAAACTGCCGGCTGGTCAGAGGCAAAAAAACCTGTTTACCTCTCGGAATGCGGTTGCATCTTCGACCCCGATCTGGCAGTCAGGGACGGAGCTGTGTGGGGTGAGTTCTGCGTCTGGCAGGGCGAATTTGTCAAAAAAGGAAATTACAACAGATTGTCCGAGCAATATACTGAAGAATATATGATGAAGAAGGCATATGAAAGCGAGACTGTTCTCACTCTCGACGAACTGCCGGATCTCAAATCTTATCCAATGGAGTAGGAAATGAAGAAAACATTTGTAAAGAAGTGCATATCCCTGGCTCTCACGGGACTTCTCGTTCTGGGACTCGTCCCGGATGCCGCTGTATTTGCAAAAACCGATCTGACGAGAGAAGATTACGACAGACAGGTGGCAACTTACAATATCGGTGACGGTGTCAAGAGCTATCAGGATTACATCGGGGGCTTTTCAAAAGCCTTGCGTCCGGAAAATGTTGTGACTGCCGGAGCGGATGAACTGGTACGCTACGAAGAAGGAAACGGGGCTGTTGAGCCACAGATACTTACGGATTTTGAAGGCCGAAAGGGAAAAGCTGTCCTTACTTCAGAGGACAGCCTGGCAGAATTTGAGATCAATATTCCCAAGGCAGGACTTTACAACATGTCTCTGATCTACTACCCGGTAAAGGGCAAGAGCTCGGACATTCAAAGAAGCATATTTATTGACGGTTCTCTTCCCTTTAAGGAATTCTCCATGGTAACTTTCCCCAGGATCTGGGAAAGCAGGGTGAAGGAAAGCTTTAAGGATGAAAACGGAGTCACAGTCAAAAAGTGGTCTGCGGACAATCAGGGAAATCAGGAAAAGCCCGAAAGCGCAGAGATTCCTGAGTGGCAGACCAGATACACTTACGATTCGGACGGATACATTTCGGAACCGCTGAGTGTTTATCTCACTTCAGGAAAACACACGGTCACCATCGTTTCAGTGCGTGAACCCATGCTGATCGGCGGACTTGTTTTTGATAACAGGGGTGAAGCGAGATCATATGCACAGGTTAAAGAAGAATGGGATAAAAAGGGATTTAAGGACACAACGGGGCACAGGATCACAATTGAAGGAGAGTACGCAACGAAGACCTCCTCGCAGATGCTTTACCCCCAGCAGGACCAGTCATCCGCTGAAGTAAACCCCTCAAGTCCCAAAGAACTCCTTAACAATGTGATAGGAGGAAACTCCTGGAGACTGGTGGGACAGTGGATCGAATGGGAATTCGATGTTCCCGAGACAGGTTATTACGAGATCTCCTTAAGAGACAAACAGAATTTTTCCAGAGGACTTGAAGTTTCGAGAAGGATCAGTGTGGACGGTGTCGTTCCCTTTGAAGAAATGAACGCTTACAGCTTCGGTTACTCCCAAAGCTGGCGTATCGACACCATATCGGACGAAAAGGGCGAGCCCTACAGGTTCCTGCTTGAAAAGGGCACCCATACTCTGCGGATGGAAGTGGTGCTCGGTGATTTTGCACACATTGTCGGACTGGTGCAGGAGGCATTGCAGCAGTTGAATGCCATCTACAGAGAGATAATCAAGATCACGGGCGTTTCTCCCGACACCTACAGAGATTACGAGATCGAAGCCTCTCTTACGGATCTTACCGGAGAACTCATTGAAGCAAAGAGGCTTCTGGATGAAGCCCTTTTGGAACTTGAAAAGGTTGCGGGCAGCAATTCCGATAAGAAGACTGTACTCATCACCATGAGCGATCAGCTGGAAAAGCTGATCAGAGACAATGATTATGTCGTAAGAGTACTTGGATCTTTTAAATCAAACATCAGAGCTCTGGGAACCTGGATAACAAATGTTATTTCTCAGCCTCTGGCGGTGGATGCCATTGTGGTCCATTCCCATGATACCGGTTCAGGCCTTAAGAAAACGGGCTTTTTCAAAAAATTGAGCCATGAAGTCAGAAGACTGTTTTACTCCTTTGTGATTGATTACAATCAGATCGGAAATGTCTCGACGGACAAAGATGCAACGACCATCACGCTTTGGATAGGTTCGGGACGTGATCAGGCAAATGTCATAAAGCAGTTGATCGACGAGAGTTTTACCCCCAAAAAGGGAGTTTCGGTAAATGTGCAGCTGGTTGACATGAATACGCTTCTTAAAGCTGCATTGGTGGGAGAAGGACCGGATGTTGCCATTCAGGTGGCAAGCACCAACACTCCTGCAGGAGTAGTGCTCTACACCGGTAATGACACCCCCGTTAACTATGGTGTCAGAAATGCGGTGCTGGATCTCACAGCTTTCCCGGATTATAACGATGTGATAAAGAGCTTCCCCGAGGCGGTCACAACACAGTTCGGATACCGGGAGAGCGCATATGCACTGCCTGAGACCATCACTTTCCCTGTAATGTTCTACAGAAAGGACATCCTCGCGGAGATAGGACTTGATGTTCCTAAGACATGGGATGATGTGAAGGTGGCCATGACCGTTCTTGCAAAGAACCAGATGGAATTCGGAATGATGCCCAATGAGCAGCTTTTCGCATCGCTTTTGTTCCAGAATGACGGAAAGTATTACAATGCGACTGGTACGGCCTCCGACCTTGATTCGGATACGGCGGTGGAAGTGTTTAAGTTGTTCTGCAACTACTATACGGATTACAAACTGGATCGTGAGACCTCCGTTCAGGAGCGTTTCCGTACCGGTGAATGTCCCATTATCATCGATGATTACACCACTTACAACAATTTGGCGGTTTCAGCACCCGATATTGCCGGCCTCTGGACCTTCACTCAGATACCCGGAACGGTAAAGAAGGACGGGACAGTGGACCACACGGTGGCCTGTACGGGACTTGCCTCCATGATAATGGCGGATACAGATCATCCCGATGCCTCATGGGAATTTATAAAATGGTGGACTTCGGCGGAGATACAGACACTTTACGGAAGGGAGATGGAATCCCTCATGGGTTCTTCTGCAAGAGTTCCCACCGCAAACTATGAAGCCTTCACAAATATGTCCTGGCCTGTTTCGGATTTCAATGCCCTTAAAGCTTCCATGCAATGTGTAAGGGGCATCCCCCAGGTGCCGGGAGGTTACTATACATGGCGTAACGTAAACAATGCGTTCTATTCGGTGGTGACAAAGAATGACACCTCATCTCCCCGCGAGGAACTGATGGATAAGGTCATATACATAAATGCGGAGATCAAATACAAGATGGACGAACTTGGCATAGAGTGAAAGGAGGAAAGCAGATGCGCAATAAAACAACAGACATAAAAGAAATGACGAATGCGGAAAGCATTGCGGCACGGCAGAACAGGCTTTCCTACAGGATAAAAAAGGAAAGGGCGAGCTATGTCATGCTGGCACCTTATTTCATCCTTTTTACGTTCTTCACCATTATTCCCGTAGCGATGTCCATCGGACTCAGCTTTACCTACTACAATATGCTTGAAATGCCCCAGTTTGTGGGCTGGAAAAACTACATAAAACTTTTTCTTGAGGACGATATCTTTTTGATCTCCCTTAAGAACACACTGATCCTTGCGGTGATCACAGGCCCCGTATCCTACATGCTCTGCCTTCTCTTTGCATGGATCATCAATGAATTCACCGGTTGGCTCAGAGCCTTTCTGACTCTGGTGTTCTACGCACCTTCTATTTGCGGAAATGCCTACGTTGTCTGGAATCTTATCCTTTCCGGCGACAGATACGGTTACCTTAACGGTATCCTTTTGAAACTGGGCATACTTGATGAGGCTGTCCAATGGATGAAGACGGAAAACTATGTCCTTCCCACCCTTGTGGTCGTACAGCTGTGGCTGTCCCTCGGAACAGGTTTCCTTTCATTTATCGCCGGCCTTCAGACCGTGGATAAGACTCTGTACGAAGCAGCTGCCCTGGACGGAATAAAGAACCGCTGGCAGGAACTCTGGTATGTGACATTACCCAGCATGAAGCCGCAGCTTCTCTTTGGTGCCGTAATGCAGATCACATCCTCTTTTGCAATCTGTGATGTTTCGATAGCACTGGCAGGAAATCCTTCCGTGAATTATGCCGGTGCCACCGTTGTCACTCACCTCTTGGACTACGGTTCCGTGAGATTTGAAATGGGCTACGCTTCGGCGATAGCCACAGTGCTCTTCCTGCTCATGGTGGGCACCAATAAACTTGTTCAGAGGCTTCTGGGAAGGGTTGGTGCATGATGGGTAAGAAAATGAGAAAGAAAAAAACGGGGAAGATCCTGGGGATCTTTAAACGCCGTGAAAAGAAATTAAACCGTTCGGCAGCGGGAAACACCATCCTGTTCATACTCATGACGATCTGCGGTCTGGCCATGATCCTTCCTCTGGTGATGATCGTGAACAACAGCCTGAAGCCTTTGGATGAGCTGTTCCAGTTCCCGCCGAAGATCTTTGTCAGAAATCCTACATTGGAGAACTTTTCGGACCTTTTTGTTCAGGTCAATGATTCCTGGGTGCCTTTTTCCAGGTACATCCTTAATACGGTGATCATTACCGGAGGCGGTATGGTGGGGCACGTAGTCATCGCATCCATGGCTGCCTACCCTCTTTCAAAACATGATTTTCCGGGAAAGAAGATACTCTTTGCATTTGTAGTCATGTCAATGATGTTTTCATGGCAGGTTACTCAGATACCTCAGTACATGATCATTTCATGGCTTAAGATCAACAACACTTACCTTGCATTGATCCTTCCCGCCTGCTCTTTCGGTATGGGACTTTACCTCATGAAGCAGTTCATGGAGCAGATCCCGGATTCACTGATCGAAAGTGCGAGACTGGACGGAGCCAGCGAATACAGGACCTTTTGGTCCATAGTGATGCCTAATGTAAAACCTGCATGGCTGACATTGGCAATCTTCCAGTTCCAGCAGATGTGGGGAAATACGGGAAGCACATTCTTGCGTGATGAGCAGCTTAAACCTCTGCAGTACAGTCTGAACCAGATTGCAGCCGGCGGAGCGGCAAGAGCCGGAGCCGGAGCGGCAGTGACCTTTATCGTGGCGGCCGTTCCCATCACCTTCTTCCTGATATGTCAGAGAAACGTTTTGGAAACGATGACAACATCCGGTATGAAAGATTAAAGAGATTGCAACGAAGAATCAAAGGAGAAACCTATGAGAAAATTGAATAGACTGGCTCGACCTTTGGCTGTTCTGGTTGCGGTTCTGATCTTTGCAAACACGGAAACAGTGCATGTGAAAGCCGATGACGTTCCATATGACACTTACAATTATGATTACAGAGAATACATTCATTACACTCCGGCGGCTTACGTTCCGGAATCCGTACGTTACGGAAGAGACCTCTTTTACGAAGGGGCTTCCATCGGAGATTTTAAAACACCTCAGGACATGTGCAAGTCTCCCACGGGAGAGGTTCTTGTGGCAGACACGGGAAATGACCGCGTTGTCGTGCTGGATGCGAAAATGAAAAAGGTTCTGAGGATCCTCACAACCTTTGATAACAACGGAAAACAGGATAAGCTGGGAAAACCCTACGGTGTCTGTGTTTCGGAAAAAGGAAATGTTTATATCGCGGATTCCAAAAACAAAAGGGTACTGGTCTTTGATCCGGATTACAATTTAAAGCAGATCGTGTCCGAACCCAGATCCAGATCCCTTGACGCAGGTTTCGTGTTTACACCCTACAAGGTCGCGGTAGACTATGCGGACAGGATCTACGTCATTGCCCAGAATATGTTTGAAGGTATAATGGTATTTGAGACCGACGGACAGTTTACCGGATTCTTCGGCACCATTTCCGTTGACATATCACTCTGGGAAAAATTCTGGAGAAGGATAGCGACAAAGGAGGAAAGAGCAAATCAGAAGCTTTTCATTCCTACGGAATTTACGGGTATCGATGTTGATCCGGAGGGCTTTATATATGCCACCAACATCACCACTGACGGTATCCAGGGAGTCAGGAGGCTGAATCCCAGCGGACAGGATGTTATCAAAAAGGGCGAGAACGGAAACCTCGGAGGAGATCTTCAGATCAGCGGAACCGGAAGCTATTACGGTCCTTCACAATTTACCGATGTTGTTTACAGAAAGAACGGCATCTATTCCTGCCTTGACAGGAAAAGAGGCAGGATCTTTACCTACGATCATGAAGGAAACCTGCTTTACATCTTCGGAGGACTCGGAACTCAGGTGGGAACCTTTCAGATGCCTGTAGCCATAGAAGAATTCGGAAATTCCTTAAGTGTACTTGACGCCACTCTGGGAACAATAATCACCTTCAACGTGACTGAGTACGGCAACTGCATAAATGAAGCAGTCGGACTCAGATTTGACGGAGATGAGACTCAGGCAGTACAGATCTGGCAAAGAGTGCTGGAGCTGGATGAAAACAACGAGCTGGCCAATACCGGTATCGGTAAGGCCTACCTCTCTGCGGGAGAGTACAAAAAAGCAATGAAGTATCTTGAACTGGGGATGAATCGGGACTATTACTCCATAGCCTACAAGAGATACAGAAACGAGGTACTGAAGCAGAATGCCAGCTGGTTCCTTTCGGGAGTTCTGGTGTTGATAGTTGCTGCAGTTGTCTATAAAAACAGAAGAAAAGAAAGGAGGGAGAAGATTAATGCTGACTAAAGCCTTTTCGAAAGAAAAATGGAAGTATCTTCTCTACACCCTTTCTCATCCCGTTGACGGATTTTACTGGATACGTCACAGCGAAAAAGGAAGCCTTCCCATAGCTTTTATACTTGTGCTACTTTTCAGCGCTTCATTTTCTGCAAACCGTCTTCTTGCGGGGTTTGTTGTAAATGACATAGATCCCCGGACTGTGGATTCGCTCTATGAATTCATCGGAGTCTTGGCATTTTACATACTCCTGTGTGTCAGCAACTGGTCAGTGACCTGTCTGACAGGCGGGGAAGGAAGGATGAAGGACATCCTGACTGCCGTTGGCTACGGAACTATGCCCATCACTATCGGGCTGGTGCTGTCAACTGTTGTGAGCCGTTTTGTTGCAGATGAGGAGCAGGCTTTCTATTCCATTATCCTTGGGGTGTGCGTTGCCTGGGGCATTATCATGATCATCATAGGAATAATGCAGATACACAATTTCTCTGCAGGGAAAACCCTGGTGACATTGATCCTTACTTTTGCGGCCATGCTGATCATTGTTTTCATTCTGTTGCTTCTGTCAAATTTGATCGGTAAAGTTTACAACTTCTTCAGAAGCATATATACGGAAATAATTTTCAGAACATAAGGAGAATGACATGGATAAGAAAAAAGAAAAAAGTGTCAGACTCCCTATGAGTCCGGCAAAAAAAATAATGCTGGGAGTTGTACTGATCGCTGCTGCCATTGCCCTGATCTACCTGGTTTATTATCTGATCAGGTTCAAGGCATACAACGGAAACAGAAAATACATGACAACCTATGAGTATGAACAGGGTACTGAGCTTGAATTCCTTAAGGAAGCAAAGTCTGATGTGCCCGGGTTCAAACTGGTGGCGGAAAATGAGACACTCAAGCTTTACACCGACACCGCAACCTGTAATGTGGCAATTTTTGACAAGAGAAACGGTTCCGTGTCCTACACCAATCCTTTGAATGCGGATGCCGATACGGTTGCCAAGGCTGCCAACAAGAATCTTCTTAAATCCCAGTTTGTCCTGTCCTTTTACAATACCGCGGTTGCTTCGGCAAACTACGATTCTTACAGTAAAAGCGTAATGTCCCATAACTATAAATGGGAAGGGATAAAGAACGGCATACGGTACGTCTACTCCGTTGGAGAACCGCAGAACATCGGCAAGGATGGCATGACTTATTTTGTGGTTCCGCTGGAATACAGGCTTGACGGAGATTCGCTTGTGGTAAACATTCCCGCTAAGGGAATTGAAGAGCATGGACCGGGGTACATTTACAAGATACAGCTCTTACGTTACATGGGAGCATCAAGCTACGATGATAAGGGCTACATGGTGGTGCCCAACGGATCAGGTGCGGTCATCAATTTTAACAACGGAAAGAAATCCGCTGCTGCTTACTCTCAATATATTTATGGTATCGATCCAATGGTGGCAAACTACACCACCCTTGAAGAAAGTGATGATGCAAGACTTCCGATCTTTGCCCTTTGCTACGATGACAGGAGTGTGGCCGGAACGGTGGAAACAGGCGCAACGGTTGCAAACATCGCGGCAAATGTGTCGGGAGCCTACAATGATTATAATTTTGTCTATCCCAGTTTTGTCATCCGCAACATTGACAATCTTATGATGTTCGGTAATGCAAAGACAGACACTTTTGTCATGGAAGAAAATCTGTATGACATCAACATGCAGGTCAGATACTCATTCCTTACTGAAGAATACAAAGGCTACTCCGGACTTGCCAACTACTACAGGGAAAAACTGATAAAGGACGGAGTTTTAAGCCGCCTTGACAGATCCGGAAGCATCCCCTTTTACTACGATGTGATCGCGGGTGTCAAGGAGACGGGACACATTCTCGGAGTCGGATACCTCCATGTATTCAGTATGACGGATTTTGACGAAGCTGAGGAGATCGCCCGTACCCTGGCGGAAAACGGCGTGACAAATCAGGTCATGAATCTGCAGGGCTGGTTCAACAACGGTTACTATCACGACTCTGCGGACAAGATAAACGTTAACCTTAAACTTGGAGGCAGATCGGGGCTTAAGAGCCTTAAGGAAACACTTAACGGACTCGGCGGTAAGCTGTACGGAGACGTGTGCTTCCAGAAGGTTTCCTTTGTGGCAAAGAGATACAATTACAATGCGGAATCATCCCGTTACTACGGAGGCGGCTATGTTGCGGCTTTCGGACAGAACGATCCCACCACTCTCAGAAACACGGCCTCTCTGGGTTATATGGAGACGAGATACAATCTGATCTCCCCGCGTTTCCTTCCGAGGTACGTGAACAAGTTTGCTTCGAAGGTTACAAAGGTTGCCCTTGACGGATTGTCCTTAAGAGACCTCGGAAACACATTGCAGTCCGATAAGAAGAGGACAAACGTGATAGACAGAGATCAGGCGCTGAACGTGGTCCTGGGACAGCTGGAAACCCTTAAAGATACGGGAAAGAAACTGCTTCTTGACAGCGCGAACGCCTATGCCTTCGGGTACACCGAAGACATAATAAATGTTCCGACTGACGGAAACGAGTTTTTTATCTGTGACGGTTCCATACCGCTTTATCAGATGATCATCCACGGGTGTATCGATTACTCATCCAAGCTTCTTAATTATGAGGACAGCAATCGTGAAAGAGAAAGACTTCTGGAACTCATCGAAACCGGAACTGCTCCTCATTACCAGTTTACAAAAGAGGAAGCCAGCAGGATGAAGAATACGGGACTTAACCGCTTCTATGCCACCACCTTTGACAACTATATGCAGGAGGCACTGGATGCGTACGATTACGTTAACGGAGCTCTGAAGCAGGTGGAAGGAGCCATGATGATCGGTCACAGAAGCGAAGGAAGCTTACGGGCTGTGAATTACGATAACGGAGTTACGATCTACATTAATTACGGAGAAGATGATACGGTAATGGACGGCATCGTGATACCCGCAAAAGATTACAGAACGGAGGGAGACAGATGAATAAGAAAAAAACAAGATTGTCCCTCTCTCAAAAACGAATGATCATGGGTTACATCTTCATTTTGCCATGGTTCATCGGATTCCTTCTGTTTTATGTGAGATCCATCTTTATGACCGGACAGTTCAGCCTTGCAAAGCTTACTGTAAACGCAAATGTGGGAGGTTACACGCTGGAATTCCTTGGGTTTAAGAATTTTGTCTTTGCCTTCAGGGAACACGGTTCTTTCAAACAGGTGCTGACCACATCAGTGATCAACATGCTGGTGGATGTCCCTCTTGTGACATTTTTCAGCCTTTTCATGGCCATTCTTTTAAACAAAAAGTTTCCGGGGAGAGCTTTTTTCAGAGCTGTGTTTTTCCTTCCGGTAATCCTTAATTCGGGAGCGATCTCAGCCATGATGGATCTTGCGGAAACCATGATGAACGGTGGTATTTCGGCCACTGCATCGGAAGTGGCGACCGGAGACACCTCCAATATAGCGTTTAACATTGATTATCTCGTGAACATGTTCATGAATCTTGGACTTCCCTCAAGCATACTGGGCTATCTGTCATCTGCAGTCGGAAGGATCAATGACATAATCAAGGCCTCCGGGGTTCAGATCATCATCTTCATTGCAGCGCTCCAATCCATACCATCCTCTATGTATGAGGTGGCAAAGATAGAAGGCGCAACTGCCTACGAAACATTCTGGAAAGTAACCTTCCCTATGGTGATGCCTCACATCATCACGAATGTTGTTTACACGATAGTAGACAGTTTTACAAACAGTGAAGTTGTTGACCTGGCCTACAAAACGGCCTTTACCGATCACAATTACGGCGTGAGTGCCGTCTTTTCCATCGTGAGCACGGTAGTCACCTGCGCGATACTTGTCATTGTGGTCACTTTGATACAAAAACGTACATTCTATTATAATTAAGGAGGGTTGAAATGAAGAAAGAAGCCAAGATTCTTCTGGATAAGACCAAAAGAACTCTGAACGACCCTCTTAAAATGAGGATTGCGGGAAATGAGATAAAAAATGTGCTTATGACCGTGTTCAAGTACGTGATACTGATCGGAGTAAGCTACGTTATCATAGCTCCGGTCATAGGCATGTTCGTCAATTCCATAAAGTCGGATGCGGATGCTTTTAACCCTATGGTTTTCGTACTTCCGCAACATCCCACTCTTGAAAAGTACAAGCTGGCGATCCTGAGGCTTGACTATTGGAAGACAGCTGCGAAAAGCATAGGTTACACTGCCGGTCTCACGGTGGTACAGCTTCTGGTATGTTCCATGGTGGGTTATGGATTTGCCAGGTTTGATTTTCCTTTTAAAAAGCTCCTTTTCGGATGCGTGGTCGTTACGATCATAATACCGTCGCACACGGTCATGCTTCCGCTTTACATGACCTTCAGGTCCATAGATCCTTTCGGTATCGGTAAATTACTCACCGGAACGCCGGGACTCAACGGAACTGTGATACCCATGTACATTATGACGCTACTGGGTTGTGGCCTGAGGTCGGGATTGTTTATCTACATCTTCAACCAGTTTTTCAGAGGTCTTCCCAAGGAGATCGAAGAAGCTGCGTTTGTGGATGGAGCCGGAATGTTTTACACATACATGCGTATCATGCTTGTGAATGCAATGCCGGCTGTCATTACTGTCACTGTTTTCTCCATAGTATGGCAGTTTAATGATGTATTCTTTGCGAAGTTGTTTCTGATACCGGATAGTACGGCCATCAGTAAGAGAATAGCAAGCCTTCAGGGCATAATCGCCAACGAGGACCAGATCCTGTCGCTGACTCTCCAGGAACTCTACCGCGATGCCGGAGCCTTGCTTGTTATCACTCCTGTGGCAATTATCTATCTGATCCTTCAGAAAAACTTTATAGAAGGTGTCGAGCGGAGCGGTATCGTAGGATGATGCCCCGCCCTACACTCTAACTTACAATTAAGGAGGAAGAAAAAAGTGAAGAAATGTTTTTTGGCCCTTTTAATGTCCGCTGTAATGGTTCTTTCCGTTACGGCATGCGGCCAGGGGAATGAAGCCGAGAGTACTCCCGTGCAGGTCACAGCGACACCTACACCCGTACCTGCTACTCCCACACCTACATCCAAACCCACGCCTGTACCGGCGATTGAGGGCGGAGCAGCCAGTGTGGATTTTGAAGACGGCAATCTGGGGTTTGTTACCATCACACAGCCTACCATCAATTCCGACAACAGCAAGCTTTCCGTTGAGGAGATCAATGGATCCAAAGTTCTTGTTGTAAAGAATAATCTCGGAAAGAAAGAGGCTTATCTCGGAATCGATCTTTCCGCTATGTTGGGAGATAAGATCGCGGATGTCGCAAAAGTAAAGTTTGATATCGCAGATCAGGGCGGAGAAAAGTTCAGCCCCATTTCCGGAAAATTATATGCATACACCGGAGAAGGCGCTGCTAATAAGGAAGATCTCGGTAAATGGTCGGTTTATCTTGAGAATAAGAGTCCTAAGACTGTGACCTTCGACATCTCGAATCCGTTTACTGCCGGAGAGAACAACTACATTATCATCAGTAAAGAGGATGAAGTTGATGCAAATCACGGTTTCTGGGTAGATAACATCAAGTTCCTCGATAAAAACGGAAACCTCATTAAAGCCGATACCACAGCACTCGTTGCCGAAAACTCACCTCTTAATGCGGTTACAGAAAAAAAGACATTTGTTCTCGGCAGAACAACAAAGGTTGAATCAACCTATGCGGGTGACTGGTCAAGCACCAAGGCAATCCCTGCTGCTTATTTTGCAGATGTCAAGGAAGGTGAAACAGTCAACGTTGTAGTAGACATCACTCTTCAGGACGGCCTTGATTATTATCTTGCAAAGCCCATGACAGCATCCTGGGGAACATTTGAAAACGAAAGATACACAGATCTTGTTGCAGCATCGGCAGGAGATTATTTCCACCTTCAGTCCGACGGCTTCATCGTTATCGATGACAGAGCACTTGATCAGATCTGCTTCACACTTGATTCTACAGCAGCGGCAGCGGCTGCGGCAAACGGCGGTCTTGCATTCCAGACCTACGGCGTAACTGCTCTTTCTGCTACAGTGAGCAAGAACGTTTTCAGGACAAAGGTTGAAGCAACCTATGCAGGCGACTGGTCAAGCACCAAAGCGATCCCCGCTGCTTACTTTGCAAATGTGGCTGACGGTGAGACTGTTAACGTAACAGTAGACATCACTCTTCAGGACGGCCTTGATTATTATCTTGCAAAGCCCATGACAGCATCCTGGGGAACATTTGAAAACGAAAGATATGCAGATCTTGTTGCAGCATCGGAAGGAGATTATTATCACCTTCAGTCCGATGGCTTCATCGTTATCGATGATAAGGCTCTGGACCGCATCAGTTTCACACTTGATTCTACAGCAGCCGCTGCGGTTGCAGCAAACGGCGGTCTTGCATTCCAGACCTACGGCGTAACGGCTCTTGCCGCAACAGTAAGTAAGGATGTACGCCAGACAAAGGTTGAAGCAACCTATGCAGGCGACTGGTCAAGCACCAAAGCAATCCCCGCTGCTTATTTCGCAAATGTTGCTGATGGTGAAACAGTAAACGTAACAGTTGATATCACTCTTCAGGACGGCCTTGATTATTATCTTGCAAAGCCTATGACAGCATCCTGGGGAACATTTGAGAATGAAAGATACACAGATCTTGTTGCAGCATCGGAAGGAGATTATTTCCATCTTCAGTCCGACGGCTTCATCGTAATCGATGACAGAGCTCTTGATCGCATCAGCTTCACGCTTGATTCGACAGCTGCTGCGGCAGTTGCGGCAAACGGCGGTCTTGCATTCCAGACTTACGGTGTAACCGCTCTTTCAGCAACCGTAAGCAAGAGCCTTAAGCAGACAAAGGTTGAAGCAACCTATGCAGGCGACTGGTCAAGCACTAAGGCTATCCCCGCTGCTTACTTCGCAGATGTGGCTGACGGTGAAACAGTAAATGTTACGGTAGACATCACTCTTCAGGATGGCCTTGATTATTATCTTGCAAAGCCTATGACAGCATCCTGGGGAACATTTGAAAATGAAAGATATGCAGATCTTGTTGCGGCATCGGCAGGAGATTATTATCACCTTCAGTCCGACGGCTTCATCGTAATCGATGACAAGGCTCTGGATCGTCTCAGCTTCACCCTTGACTCTGCAGCGGCAGCAGCCATTGCAGCAAACGGAGGCCTTGCATTCCAGACCTACGGCGTAACGGTTCTTTCCGTAGTAGTTTCCAAGTAGTTTGAGGAGGATCATAATGAGATTAGTTAAGAAAATCATGGCCGCTGCACTTTCATGCACAATGGTGCTCGGCGTTGCGGCATGCGGAGCAAAGGAAACCGTAGAGCCTCAGACCGTTGTTGTAAGTAACGGTGACGCAGCTGCACAGGCTCCTGATACATACAAGAGAAGAACAAATGATATCCACATCGGCACATGGTGGGTTCAGCACTATGACAGTGCGGATACAGACCTTTCCGACAGCGCCGACTGGGCAGTAAACCAGGATAAGGAAGGCGATGATGAGGCTACAAAGGCAGCAAATGCTGTTAACCGTCATCAGCTTGAAGAGAGATTCAAGAATGTAAAGACCATCGAGAACAAGTACGGTGTTAAATTCTTCTGGCAGAACCTGACCTATGCGGGCGTTCAGGAGTCCATCAACACCTCCATCCTTGCCGGAGCACCCGACTGCGACATCTATCTCACAGACGCAGGCATGGCTATTCCCGCTCAGAGCAACGGCTTTACCTTCGATTTAAAGACCATCCTTCCCGCAGATCACGATCTCTTCACAGATCAGGTCGTAATGAAGTACCTTGATCTCGGAGACGGAAAGGCAAGCATACTCATCCGTCAGGGTGGTATGCAGAACACACACCCTCTTGCATTCAACAAGCAGCTCCTTGAAGAATACAACCTTGAGTCCCCTGCAGACCTTTGGGAAAAGGGCGAATGGACATGGGACAAGTTCAATGAGTATATGCAGGTTCTCACACAGGATACCGACGGCGACGGACAGATCGATCAGTACGGCTATTGCGGATGGGATACAGACCTTCTTGAAGAACTCATGCTCTCCAACGGCGCAAACATTGCTTCAACAACGAAAGAGCAGCTTTCATCCTCCAAGATGACAGAAGTCCTTCAGCAGATCTACAACATGTACAATGTTGACAATGTATGCTTCCCTGTAACCAATGACATGGACTCCAATGATGTGCGCCTTAAGTACAGAAACGGTAACATCGCGTTCTGGATGGGCGATGTTTGGCTGAACCAGCAGAACGGTTCCGACTACGACTGGGAAGGAACACTTGGTTACACACTTCCTTTCGACATCATCTACACACACTGGCCTGTAGGACCTTCAGGAAACCAGGAAACCGATCCCATGCTCAACAACGTTGGTGGAGAGCTTTACATCATTCCCGCAGGTGTTGAGGATCCTCTTACCGTGTTCAACGTTCTTTACGATCTTTGGAACTGGTATGACGGAGACACAGCTCAGCGTGATGATCCCGCAACCTTGAACTGGTGGATCAATGCTACGGGAAAGACAGATGAGATCCGTCAGTTCAACTTTAAGACACAGCAGGAGATCATGGCCAAAACAACAGTTGACCTTTGGAATTCCATGGGCGTTAACTACGATCTTTGGTCTTTGATGAACGGTACGGTTACACCCGCACAGTTCCAGGAAATGCACAAGCAGGAAGTTCAGGACGCTCTTGACTCCACTCTTGGCACAAAATAAGTTTATTTCAGGAGAAATTTATGAGTGACATTAAAATGATCGCTCCGGCGTTACCGAACATCCCCTGGCAGGAAAAACCTGCCGGGGAGTTCAACCACGCACCTGTGTGGAGATACACGGAGAATCCCATTATCAATCGCTACCCTACGAAAGAGGTCGCAAGAATTTTTAACTCGGCCGTGATGCCTTATAACGGCGAGTTCATCGGAGTTTTCAGAGGGGAACAGACAAACGGGGTTTCCATGATCTACCTCGGACATTCCAAGGATGCTATCCATTGGACCTTTGAAGAAGAGAAGATCCATTTCAAAGATGAAGACGGAAATGATTTCCAGCCCATCTATGCCTACGATCCCAGACTTGTAAAGATCGACGATGTTTACTACATCATGTGGTGCCAGGACATGTACGGTGCTGCCATCGGTCTTGCAAAGACAACGGATTTCAAGACATTCACAAGGTTAGAGAATCCATTCCTTCCCTTCAACAGAAATGCAGTACTTTTCCCGAGAAAGATCAAAGGAAAATATATGATGCTTTCACGCCCTTCAGATTCCGGTCACACACCTTTCGGAGACATTTTCATTTCCGAAAGTCCCGACCTTGTCTACTGGGGCAGACATCGCCATGTTATGGGCAGATCTTCCGAGTGGTGGGAATCACTTAAGATCGGAGGAGGAGCAGCGCCCATCGAAACAAGCGAGGGCTGGCTTATGTTCTATCACGGGGTTTCCGGGACATGTAATGGCTATGTCTACTCAATAGGCGGAGCGATCCTCGATCTTGAGGATCCTTCAAAGGTTCTTTATCGTTGTGAGAATTTCCTTCTCACTCCTACGGAGTGGTACGAGGAGAGAGGCTTCGTGCCCAACGTTTGCTTCCCTTGTGCAACTCTTCATGATCCCGAGAGCGGAAAGATCGCCATCTACTATGGCTGTGCAGACAGCTATGTAGGACTTGCATTCTGCAAGTTTGACGAGATCGTGGCTTACATCAAAGAGCATTCCGTAACACGCTGGGATGATACAGACATCGGAAGAAGATAGTTTCTCCCGGTTTTCGAGTCGGGGGGACGTTTTACAGGTCCCTCCGGCTCGTTTTTAATTAACCGTATCACATTTGAGACTTAAAAATGAGGAGACGAGAGAAATGATCAACAAAGACTCTGTTGCATATACCGGAGACATTAATCCCATAAAAGCTTTCCTTGACAGGGCAAAACACGGAGAAAGCCTTACCGTGGGCTTTATCGGAGGCTCCATTACCAACGGATCCCTGGCATCCGTTCATGAGAATTGTTATGCTGCAAAAACTGTAGCCGGACTCAGAAAAAGATATCCCAATGCGGATTTTAAATACATCAACGCAGGCATAGGGGGAACCACTTCCCATTTTGGTGTTGCCAGATGTGAGGATGACCTGCTGGCCCACGATCCCGATCTGGTGATCGCGGAATTTTCCGTAAATGATGAAAACACTCTCTTTTATCGTGAGACATTTGAGGGACTTATCAGAAGGATACTGCTTGCACCGTCACAGCCTGCAGTGATCATCCTTCACAATGTTTTTTACGATACGGGCACAAATGCCCAGGATCAGCATGAGCTTGTGGGTTGTAATTACGGCGTTCCCTGCCTTTCCGTTAAGACAGGCTTCTACCGTGATGTTGTGAGAGGACTGATCCCGGTGAGATCCATCACCCCGGACGACTTGCATCCCAACGATAAGGGACATGATCTTGTAGCGGGACTTCTTCTGGATTTCATGGATGCCGTAAGAAACGCGGAAATCTGCAGTGTATGTGAAACGGAAAAAGGAAAGCTGCCTCATCCCATCACCGAAAACTGCTACGAAAACGCAAAAAGGGTTACAGTACCTTATAATATGAAAACAAGCGGTGAGGCTTTTACACCCAAAGTTGCATCTGACACCGTGTCCAAGCCTTATGGTGTGGAGCCGGCCTTTGCGGGGATTAAAAAAGGCGATCATGCGGAGTTCAAAGTCAAGGGCTCAGAGATCGCAGCGCAGTTTGTCCGCTTTGTAAAGCATCCTGCCTGTGTGGCAAAGGCGGTTATCGATGGCGATGAAGAAAATGCGGTCATCCTTGACGGAAACTTTGATGAGAACTGGGGGGACAAACTTGACATCAGGATCCTGACCTTCCATGGTAAAGCCGGAGAACACAATGTAAGGATCGAAGTGGTGGAGGGGGATGAAAACAGTGTACCTTTCGACCTTGTTTCTTTGATCGTTGCAGGTAAATGACATTCTGAACAGCCTCCGGAGACAAAAAACTTTGGTTATTTGGCTTAGGGACTATAGTCTCACATCTTGAGATTAAACGCTTAATTTTAATTAAATTTCTATAAAAAAACGCCGAAAAAGGCTATATTATGCCCCTTTTCGGCATTTTTTTCTTGACAAAACGTGTAAACAAGGGTATAAAGGATATAAGCGTTGACCGCAAAAGCGGTACATCGTAGGCTTACAGGTATTATTGCCTGTGAAAAATTATCCTATAGGAGGAAATTTAAATGAACAAGACAGAATTAGTTGCAGCAATCGCTGAAAACGCAGGACTTACCAAGAAGGATGCAGACAAGGCTTTAAAGGCATTCATCGATGTAACAACAGGCGCTCTCAAGAAGGGTGACAAGATTGCTCTTGTTGGCTTCGGTACATTCGAAGTAGTTAAGAGACCTGCTCGTACAGGTAGAAATCCTCAGACAAAGAAGGCTATCCAGATTCCCGCTTCCAAGGCTCCTAAGTTCAGAGCAGGTAAGGGATTAAAGGACGCTGTCAACAACAAGTAAGTTGCGTTATTTAAAACCAAATATGATAGGATTATAGAGAGGCGTAAGCCTCTCTATTTTTAAACTTTTATAAATCTATTGATTTAAAAGGATATAATGGATATAATCAAACTGATTTAAAGGCTTTGCGAGGTGTTTACATGCGTTTGGACAAGTATTTAAAGGTTTCCAGGATCATTAAGAGACGTACCGTGGCAAACGAGGCCTGCGATGCGGGAAGAGTCATGTTGAACGGTAAAGTGGCAAGGGCTTCCGCGGATGTTAAGGTCGGAGATATTATCGAGATCGGTTTCGGAAACAGTACCGTTAAGGCGGAAGTGCTGAGCGTCAGGGAAACAGTTGGAAAAGATGAGGCAAAGGATCTGTTCAGGTACCTCTGATGAAAAAGAATCGCAGAAAGAGACAAAGCGGAATACTGGTGATCATGCTGGCAGTGCTGGCATTGTTTTCCGTACTCTTTTACAGAAGCCTTTCTTTGGAAAAGAAAAAGGCCGGATTACAGGCAGTTGTAGCCGAGAAAGAAGCACAGCTGACGGAAGAACGTGAGAGGACTGAAGAACTTAAGGCTAAAAAGTCCTACATGTCTACCATCAATTATATAGAAGATCTGGCAAGAGAAAAGCTGGGCCTTGTTTTTAAGAATGAAGTGATTTTTAGGGAAAAGGATGACGATTCGGAATAAGATAATTGATTTCTGCAACGAAAAAAAGCTTTTGGACAGCGGAGACGGCGTTATCATCGGACTTTCCGGCGGCGCGGACTCGGTCTGTCTTCTTTTTATGCTGTCATCAATGCAAACAGAAATGAACCTGAGGCTTTTCGCAGTTCATGTTAATCATGGCATCAGAGGATCCGAAGCGGACAGGGACGAAGCTTTTTGCAAAGAGCTCTGCGAGAGATTTAAGATCCCGTTTGAAGCTGTTCATGCGGACATCCCCGCATTGGCAGAAAAAGAAGGAATAGGGCTGGAAGAAGCGGGAAGAGGATTCAGATACGAGGTTTTTGAAAAGAAAGCGGATGAGCTGGGATTTAACAGGATCGCTGTGGCTCATCACATGAATGACAGGGCGGAGACAGTGATCTTTCAGCTCGTTCGGGGAAGCAAACTGAGCGGTCTTTCAGGTATACGCGAAAAAAACGGGCGTATAATCCGTCCGCTGCTTTGCCTGACCAGAGAAGAGATTGAGAGCTGTTTAAAAATGAATGGCCTTGATTTTGTGACAGACAGTACCAATCTTTCTTCGGATTATACCAGAAATTATATAAGAAACGTGATCCTGCCGGGGCTGGAGAGGCTGAGACCTCATGCGGGAGAACACATTGCGGAAACCGCCGATTATCTCGGAAGGGTTTCGGATTTTATGGAAAGAGCGGTCCGGGAGGTTTACGATACCTGTGTTTCCGCGGATCCCGGAAGACCCGGAAGCCTGAGGCTTTCGGTAAGTGCACTTAAAGCTGCGGATCCATTGCTTTCGGAAACTGTGATCTACAACGCTATATGCACGGTGGCGGGCAGAAAAAAGGACATTACGGAAAAATTCGTAAAAATGGTGTGGGAGCTTTGTGACAAACAGTCCGGAAGATCTGTGGATCTGAAGTATGGGCTGGTGGCGAAAAAAATATACGACTCAGTCCTGATCTCGCGGGAAAGCACGGAAAATGCCGTTGACAGTGAAGACGTAAACTGCAATAATATTTTTTGCACGGTGATACCCGTGAATGAGGGAGAAAACGCTCTTGACTTAATAGAAAATTTAGGGGGTTTTCCGAAAGATAATTTGAAAAAATTCTTTGACTGTGATAAACTTCTTTCTCGTTTCAATATAGGATCGACGGAAGGAAAAATAGTCGCGAGAAAAGCGGATGCGGCGGATTTCATGGCTGTCTATCCGGATGGAAGAAGCAAAAAGGTTTTTGACATTCTGAAGGATGAAAAGATCGAAGCGGATGAAAGGAAAAAATGTCTTGCAGCCGCTGTCGGGCATGAGGTGCTCCTGATCAGGGGAGTAAGGTCATGTGAGATCTGCAGAGTGGATGAAAAAACTAAAAATATATTATCAGTATCCTTTGGGATACAGGACACGGAGGCATAGATATGGCTGATAAGATATCGGTTTTGATCCCTGAAGAAGACGTGGAAAAAAGAGTACGCGAGCTTGCTGAACAGATCAGCAGGGATTATGAAGGAGAAGAGGTTCTCCTGATCTGCATTTTAAAGGGCAGTGTTTTTTACACATGTGAACTTGCCAAAAGGCTTACAGTTCCCGTCAAGCTTGATTTCATGTCGGTTTCCAGTTACGGAAACGACACCGTATCATCCGGAAGGGTTAAGATCATCAAGGATCTGGATGATTCCATCGAAGGCAAGAATGTCATCGTAGTTGAGGATATTATCGACTCCGGAAGGACTCTGGCTCATCTTTTGGCGGTCTTAAAGGTAAGAGAGCCCAAGTCCATAAGGCTTTGCACATTACTTGACAAGCCCGACAGACGTGAAGTGGAAGTGAAGGTGGACTACGTAGGCTTCACTATTCCCGATGCATTTGTGGTGGGTTATGGTCTCGATTACAGACAGATGTACAGAAATCTGCCTTACGTAGGTGTTTTGGAACTCGGAAAGGAATAAAAGTGGAGAACAACGGTAGAAGATATTTCAGAAATTTAGGGCTCTATGTCATTATACTTGCTTTGGGTATCGGTATACTCTGGCTGGCGTTGTCACTGGGAAATTCCGATTCGGGCTACGGCTTCGATGATTACATTGAAGACCTTGCAAAAAATGATATAAAAGAAGTTGTTATAATACAAAATGAACAGGTTCCCACAGGACAGGTCAGAGTGCTTTTAAAGGACGGAAGCGCTAGATCCTTCTATGTTGTGGACACTGCGCTGGCTTTTGATGCGGCACGGGGTTACAAGGTGGATCCGGAAGTCAGGGATGTTAAGACCCAGAGTGTATTTTTGACCACTGTTTTACCTTACATTCTGATCCTTGTGGTATTTTTCTTCTTAATGTCATCCATGACCATGCAGAGCGGCGGAAACAATTCCAGAATGATGAATTTTGGTAGAAGCCGTGCGAGGCTTGCCACTCCCGATAACGGAAAGGCTGTGACATTCAAGGATGTTGCAGGCGTTGAAGAAGAAAAGGATCAGCTGGAAGAGATCGTGGATTTCCTTAAAAATCCCAAGAAATACATTGAAGTCGGCGCCAGGATCCCCAAGGGCGTTATCCTCGTGGGACCTCCCGGAACAGGTAAAACGCTCCTTGCAAAGGCGGTTGCGGGAGAAGCGGGTGTTCCCTTCTTCTCGGTTTCCGGATCCGACTTTGTTGAAATGTTCGTAGGTGTCGGTGCTTCCCGTGTCAGAGACATGTTCATGGAAGCCAAGAAAAATGCCCCCTGCATAGTTTTCATCGACGAGATCGATGCTGTTGCCAGAAGAAGAGGCGCAGGTATGGGCGGCGGACATGATGAAAGAGAGCAGACTTTGAACCAGCTGCTGGTTGAGATGGATGGTTTCTCGGTTAATGAAGGCATAATCGTTATGGCAGCAACGAACCGTGTGGACATCCTGGATCCCGCCATCATGAGACCCGGTCGTTTTGACCGTAAAGTTTTTGTAAATCGTCCCGACATCAGGGGAAGAGAGGACATACTGAAGGTTCATGCAAAGAACAAGCCTCTTTCCGATGATGTTGATATCCACGAGATCGCTCAGGCCACATCAGGCTTTACAGGTGCGGATCTTGAAAATCTCCTCAATGAAGCTGCCATTCTTGCTGCCAAGAGCGAGATCAAGTTTGTACGTAAGGAAGATATTAAAAAAGCATTCATTAAACTGGGCATAGGCGTAGAGAAAAAGTCCAGGATCGTTTCGGAAAAGGAAAAGAGGATCACAGCTTTTCACGAAGCGGGACATGCGATACTTTTTCATCTCCTTCCCGATGTTGGCCCCGTTTACGCGGTTTCCATCATTCCCACAGGCTCTGCCGGCGGTTACACCATGCCGCTTCCCGAGCGTGATGAGATGTATCTGACCAAGGGCAAGCTCATCCAGGAGATCATTGTGAGCCTCGGGGGACGTGCTGCTGAGGAGCTGATCTTTGACGACATTACAACAGGTGCTTCCCAGGACATCAAGGAAGCTACCAGAACGGCCAGAAGTATGGTCATTAAGTATGGTTTTTCCGAAAGTGTCGGACTCATTTCCTACGATAACGATGACGATGAAGTCTTCATCGGCCGTGATTTTGGACATACAAAGGCCTACAGCGATCACACGGCAAACGTTATCGATGATGAGGTACGCCGTATCGTTGAAGACTGTTACGATAAGGCAAAGAACATCCTCAAAGAAAATGAGAAGGTCCTGAACAAGTGCGCACAGCTTCTTCTTGAAAAGGAAAGGATCAACAGAGAGGAGTTCGAAGCTCTCTTTGAGGTGTGACAGATCCGTAAACTTTTGAGAGGACAACCGCATTTGTAAAACTTGCACAAAAGATCGATCAAAAAAAATCGATGTTTGTGCACACTGATTTTGAAATTCATGTATAATAACACACGTAAACCCCAATACATTATATATAGTTTTTGCTACACCCCATAAGTAACAAAAATACCTTCTCCAGAAGAGAGCGGCTTTCCCAGGCCGCTCTTTTCACGTTTTCTTATCTTTTCATTTCTTTGGGGCGTTAAATGTGCTATACTAAAAAACAGACCGAAGAAAGAGCGATCTTTCGGATCAGAACTTTTATCATATGGATGAGAACGTTAAATGGATCCTTTAAAAGCATTTTACTCCGACGGTACGGAGGAATTCTGCCGGACATTCGGAGTCGACTCAAATGAAAATGTGGAGATCAGGCTAAGAACCCCGAAGAATATGCAGGTTAAGCCCTTGTTTATGTGCGATTTTACGGAAATAACAATGGAACTCTGCGACTCGGGGCCTTTTTTTGACTACTATTCCTGCGAGATGATGATGCCCAATTACAATCTGAGCTATGCTTTTAAGGTGGTTTACGACGGCAGGATCTATTACTATACAAAGAACGGTCTGAAAGACTACTACGAATGGCAGGACAGTCTGCGTCTCCTTCCCGGTTTCAGGATGCCCAAGTGGGCGGTGGGAGCCGTTATGTATCAGATCTATCCCGATCGCTTCTGTAACGGCGACAAGCAAAATGATGTGGAAAACGGCGAGTACTATTACGCGGACCGGATGGTGGAAAGGGTCTATGACTGGAATGCTCCCGTCGCCGATCTGGATGTTGCCAGGTTTTACGGCGGCGATCTCGGCGGTGTCCTTAAGAAGCTGGATTATCTCCAGAACCTGGGCATAGAGGTCATCTACCTGAATCCCATCTTTGTTTCCCCTTCAAATCACAAGTACGACTGTCAGGATTACGATCACATAGATCCCCATCTGACTGTTATAGTCAGGAATGTGGGTGACAAGGGGGTCTACGGAAACAATAAATACGTTGTCAAGACCACCAATAAGGAAAATCTTGAAGCAAGCAATGCCTGGTTTGCGGATTTTGTAAAGCAGGTTCACGCCCGGGGAATGAAAGTCATTCTTGATGGCGTCTTTAATCATTGCGGTTCCTTTAACAAATGGATGGACAGAGAAGGCTACTACTCGGCATGCGATGAAGAGGAAGTGGGAGCTTACAGGAGTAAGGACAGCAAATACAGAAAGTTTTTTAAATTCTCCGATCCCGACGATCCCAATTCCTACGAAGGATGGTGGGGCTTTGATACACTTCCGAAGCTTAATTACGAGGAGTCCGAGGAGCTTTGCGATTACATCTGCCGCATCGGAGCAAAGTGGGTGTCCGAACCCTACAACTGCGACGGATGGAGACTGGATGTGGCTGCGGATCTTGGGCATTCCGAGGAATTCAATCACAAGTTCTGGAAACGTTTCAGAGCGGCAGTGAAAAAAGCAAATCCCGAAAGCATCATTCTTGCCGAGCATTACGGAAATGCCGAAAAATGGCTTAAGGGCGATGAATGGGATACACTCATGAATTACGACGCTTTTATGGAACCAATTACCTGGTTCCTGACCGGGATGGAAAAGCACAGCGACGAGTTCAGGGAATATATGCTTAACAACACGGATGCACTCATGGACGGATTGTTCAACCGGAGCAAGGCATTTTCCACAGCCACCATGTATTCGGCCATGAACGAACTTTCCAACCATGACCATTCAAGATTTCTGACAAGAACCAATCACTACGTGGGACGAGTGAATTTCCTTGGAGCTGATGCTGCATCCCGGGACATTCACCCCGAGATCTTTGCGGAGGCGGTTGTCTTTCAGATGACATGGCCGGGCTGTCCCACGATCTATTACGGCGATGAAGCGGGGCTTTGCGGTTTCACGGATCCCGACTGCAGGCGCACTTTCCCCTGGGGACATGAGGACAGGGATCTGATCCATCTTCACAAGGAAATGATCGCCATACGAAAGAGACTGACAGTTCTTAAGTACGGGTCGGTGGCTCCTCTCTACGCGGAGCGTGGTGTCTTTGCTTTTGCCCGTTTTGACAGAGAGAACATTATAGTTACGATCCTGAACAACAACGATTGCGAAAAGGATCTCACAATTTCCCTGGAAGGCATAGACATAGACATGGGAGCAATGGTCACGATCATGCTGACGGATGCGGACGGATACCGCAGGGAAGCCCATTTTCATCATGTTGAGGACAGACAGTTTTCCGTGCATATGAAACCTCATTCGTCCTGTGTGCTTAAGGACCTGGATCCTTGAAAACTTTTTGACTTTACTCCTGTGCAAAGAGGATTAGATTACTTTAGTTTTGATCATGTTTTTTTGACGTTTGTATTGACACTTTAAACCGTTAAAGATATAATATTATCCACGCATATAAAGAAAATGCGTATGTTTTAAGGGTTTATCTCGTAAGAGAGAACATCCGCTTTGGAAGTGGCGGATGAAAAGAATATACAGATATGAAGTTGGGAATAACTTTTTGGAACATATCTTATTGTTTATGATTTGCTCTTACGATTATGAGGGGGCACAAGTTTCTTTAAAGGTGGAAACTTGCCTTGTTTTGATATGGTTTTTTTAACCGCTCTCATGGTTCGTATGAGGACGGTTTTTTTATTTTGCTTAAACGGAGGGAAAAAATGGCACTGATCACTGTACGGGATCTATCACTTGGATATGAAAACCGGATTATTATTGAAAAGCTGAACTTTACCGTCAATGCCGGGGACTATCTTTGCATTATGGGAGAAAACGGATCGGGGAAATCAACTCTGATCAAGACTTTACTTAATCTTAAGAGTCCTTTGGCAGGAGAGATCTTAATCGGGGAAGGATTAATGAAAAATGAGATAGGTTACCTACCTCAGCAGACTGTTGTACAAAGAGATTTTCCGGCATCGGTTAAAGAAATCGTAGTTTCGGGATGTCAGTCTCAATGCGGATTAAGGCCGTTTTATAACAAAAAGGAAAGGGAAATTGCTCAAAAAAACATGGAACGTATGGGGATCCTGAAATTGCAAAACCGTTGCTATCGGGAACTTTCCGGTGGACAACAGCAAAGGGTGCTTCTGGCAAGAGCACTTTGTGCGACACGTAAAATCTTACTTTTGGATGAACCTGTTTCGGGATTGGATCCCAAAGTAACTGCCGAAATGTATTCGCTTATTGCGGGATTAAACGATGAAGGGATCACAGTGATCATGATATCTCACGATCTGAGTGCGGCTTTACAGTACGCAGATCATATTTTGCACATTGGTGCATCTGTGTTTTTCGGAACCAGAAAAGAATACATTAAAAGCGAGGCAGGAAAGAGCTTCCTGTTACAGCAGAAAGCCGGTGGAAACATATGATTGAAAAATTAATAATGTACTTACAGTATCCTTTTGTAAGATATGCCTTGATCGTGGGAGTATTGATAGCTCTGTGTTCATCGCTTCTGGGAGTTACCCTGGTTCTTAAGCGATTTTCATTTATAGGAGATGGTCTTTCTCATGTAGCTTTTGGAGCCATGGCTTTGGCAGCAGTGTTAAACATTACAAATGATATGCTTTTGATACTGCCTGTCACAATTGCGGGAGCGGTCATTCTTTTGAGAACTGGACAAAATGCAAAGATCAAGGGTGATGCTGCTGTAGCCATGGTTTCGGTCGCATCATTGGCATTTGGTTACTTGATAATGAATGTTTTTTCAACCTCATCGAATTTGTCGGGAGATGTGTGCAGTACACTGTTCGGATCAACGTCGATCCTTACTTTGACAAAAAAGGAAGTTTTGATCTGCATGATCTTGTCTGTACTCGTGGTAGTGTTTTTCGTCCTGTTTTACAACAAGATCTTTGCGGTAACCTTTGATGAAAACTTTTCAAAGGCAACGGGAGTAAGGACAGAGGCCTATAATTTAATGATAGCTGTTGTGATCGCGGTGATCATTGTTTTGGCAATGAACCTTGTGGGATCTCTTTTGATTTCTGCTTTGGTAATCTTCCCGGCTTTATCTGCCATGAGATTGTTCAAGAACTTTAAAAGTGTAACTATCTGCTCCGCGATCCTGTCCGTGGTTTGCGCTTTGGTTGGAATAGCGGTATCGATAGTCGCAGGAACACCCGTTGGGTCAACAATTGTCGGAATTGATACTTTGGCGTTTGGAATGTGCTGGCTTTTAGGAACTATAAGAGGAGGAATTGTAAAATGAAAAGAATAATGAGTTTGGGCTTTTTGATCGCATTAATTTTGATGGTGGGAGTTGCCTGTGGTAAAGAAAGTACAAACCAAAGCGGCAGAACGATCAACATGACTTCGAGCGTGGACGATGTTTTGGCAGCAGGAGTGGCAGCTCAACAGAATGAAGAGAACAAAGAAAGATCTGCAAGCATAGATGAGATCGAGGAAACGGAAACGAAAACTGTTGAGCAGCAACAGGCGGATCGCCCGAAAACAGCTGAGGGGGCAGAAGAGTCTAAAAAGGAAGTAAAAGAAAAGCCTCAAATTGATGTGGATATCACGGAATTATCAGCCACCATGGCCTATTCCGAAGTTTGTAACATGATCTATATGCCTGATGATTATATGGGCAAGACGGTAAAGGTGAGAGGTATTTTTGATACTTATTATGATGCAGTGAATGATCTTTACTTTCACGCATGCATAGTAATGGATCCGACCGGATGCTGCGCTCAAGGTGTGGAGTTTGTTGCCACAAACGATTACAGTTATCCGCAAGATTTTCCGACAGAGGGTGAGATGATCACTGTAGCAGGGGAGTTTGATACTTATGTTGACGGACCATACGTTTACAGCACGCTTCGTAACGCGATCATCTATTAAAAAAATCAAAAGATCGTAATGTGATCACGAATGTTACGGTTTGGGATAACGCTTTTCTAAGCACCTAAGATAAGCTGCGTCTCAGGCTGTTTCAGATAACAAAATCTATAAAGGAGGTTATATGAAAAGAACCGGTAAAAGCGTCATATCTGTTTTAATAAGTGCTTTGATCCTTGTATTGGCACTTGTGGGAAATACTGATGTGAAAACAGTTCATGCCGCACAACATGCAAAGGGCGTTAAAATGGGATTTCATAAAGAGATTGCCATAAATCGCTCTGAAAAGATCTTAAAAGGTTTGTGCCTGTTCCATAAGTGGTCGCTGAGAAACACAAGCGGAGACGGATGCGAAAGCGATATTGTTGAGCATTACGTCTGCGTGAAGTGCGGAAAAACAAAGGAAAAAACGATCACTACCGCCGGCAATCATGATTTTACGGCTCCGACATGTACATCGTCTGCCGTATGCCGTAAATGCGGGGCGAGAGGAAGAGGACCGCTGGGCCATGATTGGACAGTAGCAACCTGCGATTCAAGTGCTACATGCAAAAGGTGCGGTGTAAAAGGAGAAGGACCGCTGGGACACATGTGGACATCACCCACATGCACTGATCCGAGCAGGTGTATAAGGTGCGGAAAAAGCAAAGGACCTGTTCCCGGGCATTGCTTCACCCAAGCAACATGTACCGTTCCTCAGTTGTGTATGAGATGCGGAATGAGCTACGGAGAACCGCTCGGACATGAATGGGAAGAAGGAACAGACACATCAACAGAAAAATGTAAAAGATGTGGCGTGATCAGAGGAAGTACTAATTAGAAGAATCCCTGTCAGACTGACTTTTTTACGTCGGTTTCGGAACAGGGGAATAAAACGGAGGTAATATGAAAAAAGCTATTAAAAGCGTGGTTTCTGCCTTATTAAGTGTTTTTATGCTCATAGGAACACTTTTAAGCGATACGGGAATCGAAAGAGCATATGCGGCAGAGAAAACAGAGATTGCAAAGGTGATCATGGTTGGATTTCATAACGGAAATACAACGAACATAACAAGTCCACTTGCAGCAAAGGGATGCCTGATCCACAAATGGTCATTAAGTTATACCAGTGGAAACGGATGCACTACTGATATTGTAGAGCATTACACATGTACAAAATGCGGTAACACAAAAACGAAAACAGTTCAAAGGGCAAATGGATCCCACAGTTACAGTGCAGCAACCTGTACATCGGCCAAAAAATGTACAAGATGCGGAGCGACCAGCGGAAGTGCTCTTGGCCACAATTACGGTTCAGCAACATGTACGTCAGCTAAGAAGTGTACAAGATGCGGTGCAACCAGCGGAAGTGCTCTCGGCCACAGCTGGGGTAGTTGGGTAATTGATGACAGACCGACATGTACAATTGACGGTGCAAAACACAGAACCTGCACACGATGCGGAGCTTTCGACCAGGGCAGAGAATCTGCTACGGGCCACAATTGGACGGCAGCAACCTGTACATCACCCAAGAAATGTACAAAGTGCGGAACAACAAGCGGAAGCGCGTTGGGACATCTTAAAAGTGGAAGCGCTTCATGCACATCTTCATCAACCTGTTCAAGATGCGGAACTGTTCTTGAAGCAGCATGGGGTCATTCCTGGATGAGCGCAACATGTACCAGCCCCAAAACATGCGACAGATGCGGGGCGACCAGTGGAACTGCACCCGGTCACAGCTGGGGTGAATGGGTAATTGATGAGACGATGACATGTACCTCTGACGGAGCAAAACACAGAAACTGCAGGCGTTGCGGAGCATTTGATCAGGGAAGAGAAATTGCACCCGGCCACAACTGGAGTGCTTGGAGTATTACACAAACCGTAAATTGCGAACAGGACGGAATAGAATCCAGATCATGTTCGAGATGCTCAGAAACAGAAAGCAGAGTGTATGCGAAAAAGAACACCGACCACGCATGGGGAGAGTGGGTGATAGATGAAATAGTAACATGTGTATATGACGGATCAAGCCATAGAAACTGCAAGCGTTGCGGAGCATTTGATCAGGGAAGAGAAATTGCACCCGGCCACAATTGGAGTGCTTGGACAATAACGCAAACCGTTAGTTGCAAGCAGGACGGAATAGAATCCAGATCATGTTCGAGATGCTCAGAAACAGAAAGCAGAGTGTATGAAAAGAAGTTCACCGATCATAAATGGGGAGCTTGGGAGATTGAAGAAGAGAGATCCTGTGTTTATGACGGATCGAGACATAGGACATGTTTGTCATGCGGTAAGTTTGAACAGGAAAAGATACCTTCATTTGGAGATCATGCATGGGGCGAATGGGTTGTAAATCCAAATCTTCCTTGTACCAGCCCTGATAAAAAATATCGTGATTGTACCCGCTGTAGCATCAGAGAAAAAGCAACACCGAAAGTAAGTCACAATCTTAAAACGACTATTGTTAAGGCGACAAGTACAAAAGATGGATCCAAAACGATAGAATGTACAAATGAAGGCTGTAACTATAAAATAACAGAAACGCTTCATTATGTAGATATTGCATCGATCCGCGCTAAGAATAAAAGTGTTGCTTTAGATTGCTTAGATAATGAATATACTTTCCATAATACGATTTGTACTGCGTGTGGCAAGAAAATTGATGTTACCTTGTCAAAAAAAGAGCTGACCGACAATGGATTCAATATTGAAATACAACATGTGGGAAAATTAACCGGGACTGATGCCGGAACATGCAGTCAAAAATCGGTTAAACATTATCTCTGCACTGCATGTGGTGAAAAATATACGGTTGAAGGAAACTATAATGCCAACTATCATCAAAATGAGCTTAAGGATTATGTACTTACCAACGGTATAAAAAGAGCTGACGGAACCAGTTTACAACAAAGCATATTGAAGACTGATCGTTGCTTTGAAGATGCGGTAGTGAACATCTACTGTGATTGCTGTGGTAAATATGTGCCGATAACGTTTACCTTTGATGAGGTAATATATGATTTGGAATATGAACTAATAGAACCTCATAAAATGGTGCTGATTGAAACAGCTGATAAGGGACATAAATATTCATGTGCATGCGGAAGATTTTTTGAATGGAGAGATCATGATTGGATTTATGATAGGAGCACAAGGAATGATCCGATTGTTTGTACGGAAATAGGTGAAACATACAGGAAGTGTTCTTGCGGATATTCGGAAAAAATTACAGAGAAACTTGCAGAAGATTCAAATGGCAATATAAGGCATGCAACGGGTGAAAGGTATACCAAAACAAATTTGTATATGTATACGGATTATCCTGTCGGCAGCGGTTATGAGCAAGCACCGCCGACTGTGGTAGTAGATAAAACCTTCCATGAAGTAGTCACATATTGCGCTGCTTGTGATAGAGTTGTATCGCCGACAAACCCTCTGGTTCCTGATTTGAAAAGACATACATACTCTTATGCGTATAGGAATGAATCTAAGCATACTTGTTCATGTACAGAATGCGCGTGGGATTATACTGCAAATCATAGATTAGATACGGAATCAGGTAATTGTTTTACTCAAAAGATTTGGATAAAGAAATTAAAAAATGATGACGCCGAGTATTGGTTGTTTAGAGTAACATGTGCTGATTGCGGTAAAACAGGCTATATAGTAACTGATTCTAATGGAAATTTAACTTCTGATGCGGGTGATATAGCAAAGGACTTTGGTTTGATCTTGTGGGATATCGTCCAGGTGGCTGCTGCTTTTTTTGCTCCGGAAGAGAAAGCGGTATCTGGTCTTGCGAAGGCTGCGCTTGCAATTGGTAAAGCCGGTAGCGCTTTGACTGCATTTGATGCAATAGTTAATTTTAAAAATCTGATAAATGATTGCAGTGAGTACAAAGAGGTAGAGGAACTTAATGAAAAGATTGATCAATATATTTCTTATGAACTTAGCGATCAAAGAGAACTTAGAAATTATTCCGAATCTCCAAATTATGCACCTGTGTTTAACCGGGAAGGTTTTGAGATTAAGGATATTGATTGGTAGTTGTTTGCTTTAATGAAAAACACCCCCTCGGAGTTTTCTCTGAGGGGGTGTTTTACGTCTTTTATTCAAAACTGTGATTTTTGGACTGTGTCCTGTAGGTTCTGGGAGAAACACCGAATCTTTTCTTGAAACAGTCCTTAAAGTAGTTACTGGAGTTGAAACCGCATTTCGTGGCGATCTCGGTAACGGAATCGTCCGTGGTGAGGAGCATTTGGGTTGCCTGACGGAGACGGATGTAATTCACGTACTCACTGAAGGTCTTTCCGGTAACATGACGGAACTTCTTGGACAGGTAGGTGGGACTTAAGTTTATCCTGGCAGCGGCGTCTTCCAGAGTGATGGTGTTTGCGTATTCTTCCGCCACAAGCCGCATCGTGGATTCGATGTCCTCATCAAAGCCTTTTCCCGTGTCCACCTGTTCGTATATAAAAATGCCGTAGCGCTGGATCCAGAGAAGGATCTGCTTAAAAAGAAGGATCAGGTTTTCTGCGGAGTAATCGTCAGGGATGTTGTTTTCTGTGAGCATGGAATCTATCAGTGCATCGATCTGATCCATGCCTTTTTTGATCACAAGAACTTTACCCGATACCGATAATTTGTTGATCAGTTCACGGTGGGACTCCAGATACTCTTTTCCGAGGACCGGAAGATCGCAGTAGATAACTGTTCTTTCACAGAGAACGGTACCTTCGTACTTGGTGCAGTGACTTTCTCCGGGGGCTGCAATAAAGATGTCTCCGGGAGAAAGGTGAAACTCCTTGCCGTTAACAAAGTATGTGCAGTTACCTGTTTTAAGGCAGAAAAACTCCACATAGGAATGAAGATGTTCGTAGTTCATTCTGAAAGAAGGAACACGGACCGCGCGTTCAACAAATATGCCTGCGTTGTTTTTTTCTGACGACATTATTTCTGACTCTTTCTTAATAAGATTCAGCGGATGCCTTAAATGAATAATTATTCAAAAAGACCGCTCAAAGGTGATGATAACATAAAACAAACGGTTTGTCAAAATAATATGATTTTTTGTTCGATTTAACATATTTTTTGGACTTTATTCTTGCCAAACAAATAACAAAGGATAAGAAAAAAGTTATTTTGCACAGAAAGTACATATAAATTTGGTATTATTTTGGTGGTTTTGGATATAGAATGGGATTTACAAGCTGAGAAGTGATCTCTTACGGCCGGGAGATCGCTGAGATGCTTACTAACTACCTACTAATACAGATAGTAAAGGAGAAAAGGGAAAACTTATGAAGAAAAAACTCGTAGCGCTCTTAATGGCTGCCACACTTGTTCTTTCTCTTGCGGCTTGCGGCGGCAAGGAAGATACAACTGCAAACACAGACACTAAGACAAACACCAGCAGCACAACCAAATCAAACGAAACCAAGAAAAACGATGAGAAGATCACCCTCAGAATGGCATGGTGGGGATCTCAGAACAGACATGACAAGACAGTTGCTGTCATCGAAATGTATGAAAAGTCTCATCCCAATGTAGACATTGAGTACGAATTCTTCTCATTTGACGATTATTTTACAAAGCTCAAGACTCTCGTTGCTTCAGACAACGTATGGGATGTCTTCCAGCTCGGCGGTAACTTCCCCGACTATGTAAGCAAGATCGAGTACCTTGATGCTTATGTTAAGGACGGCACCATCGATACTTCCAAGATCCCGGATGCTTACCTCAACATTACAAGAGACACCGACGGTAACCTCGTTGGACTTTCAAACGGTCTCAACACTTACGGTATCGCATACGACGTTGATATGTTCAAGAAAGCCGGCGTAGCAGAGCCCACAGGCACATGGACATGGGACGATTACGCAGATGCCGCAAGAAAGATCCACAAGGCAACAGGACATTTCGGAACATCCAGCTTCACAAGCTCCGAATTTGCAGCAGGCTGCTCCACCTATGTCGGACAGCAGGGTAAGCTCGGTGAGTTCGGTTTCTTCAACATCGGACTTACAGGAATGGGCTTCAAGGATCCTCAGATGCTCACACCTTACATCCAGATGAGAGCAGACCTTATCAAGGAAGGCGCTTCACCCGATGCAGGTGCTGAAATGGAAATCACAAACATCGAGAACGATTTCCTTGTAACAGGCGAAGCAGGCATGACATGGGTAGCTGTTAACCAGTTCCCCACAATCTACAAGGTTTGCGCAGATCAGGGCAGAACACTTGCACTTGCAACACTTCCCAGAGTAACAAAGAACGGTAACGCAGGTTCCCACATCCAGTCTTCTCAGATGCTCTGCGTATCCAAGGATTCCAAGAACAAGAAGGCAGCAGCTGAATTCATCAGCTGGTTCCAGAATGACGTTGAATGCAATAAGATCCTCGACGGCGAGCGCGGTATCCCGATCAACGATGACTGCCGTGCGGCAGTTTCGGGCAACACAAAGAATGACGCTGAGGGAAATGGAAAGAAGATCATGTTCGACTATGTAACACTTGTCGGAACATTCCCTACACCCGAAAAGGTTAACGTTACAAGCCCTGCAGGTCAGGATGAAGTTGTAGATCTTTACAGAGGTTACATCCAGAAGGTTGTAAGCGGAGAGATGACAGCATCCGAAGCTGCTAAGCTCACATACGAAGCAGCAGAAAAGCTCTTCAAATAAAAACATTTGATATTTTAAACGACGGGGCACGTCCACGGGAACGTGGACGTGCCCTTGTCGGTAAAAAGGATAAAACCATGACTGACGCTAAGAAAAATAGTAAAGTAAATAAACTGAAATACCCGGACGGGAAGACAACGGTTAAGCGACCTTTCGGCGAAAGACTCCGCCGTTTTATCAACAATGACAATACGGTCGGATACGTTTTTGCTATGCCCTTTATTCTGGGGTTCCTCGGCTTCTCGCTTATTCCGATGATAACATCTCTTGTTTATTCGTTTACGGATATGACTTTTGGAGCGAAAGAGATTCATTTTGCCGGACTTAGAAATTTTATTGCACTGAGCCGTGACGATATTTTTGCAAAATCCGTATGGGTCACCTTTAAGTACGTGATCCTTTCGGTACCTTTGAAGCTTACGTTTGCTCTTCTGGTAGCTTTTTTGCTCACAAGAAAAAGCCGTATGGTTACTTTATATCGTTCGCTTTACTATATCCCTTCTCTTGTGGGAGGAAGCGTGGCTGTTGCTCTTGTATGGAAGCAGATCTTTGCGAGAAAGGGGCTTTTTAACACTGTTTGGATGGATCTTTTCGACAAAACCGTCAACTGGTTCGGAGGAAACGGCAAACTGGCTATCTTCCCTCTGATACTCATGAGTGTATGGCAGTTCGGATCTTCGATGATCATTTTTGCCGCAGGACTTAAGGAGATTCCGGAAAGCTACTATGAGGCTGCCATGATCGACGGAGCCAACGGCTTCCAGAGATTTTTCAAGATCACATTGCCCTGCCTTTCCCCTATCATTCTCTACAACCTGATCATGCAGACGATCTCTGCATTCATGGTCTTCACTCAGGCGCAGATCATTACTCAGGGTGGTCCGCAGAATGAAACAATGATGTACGCGCTGTATGTTTACAATACCGCGATCAAGTACTCCAAGATGGCATATGCCTGCGCCATGAGCTGGGTAATGCTCGTCATCATGGTAATAATTACATTGATCATCTTCAAGACATCCAAAAAATGGGTGTTCTCGGAAGCTGATTCCTAAGGGGGCAGAAATATGAGAACTAAAAACATTATCTACAAGATCATATATCATGTTTTTGTCCTTGCCTTTGGCTTTTGTATGGTGTATCCTGTGCTGTGGATGATAAGCGGCGCTTTTAAGGACAATCAGCAGATACTTAACGGCGGACTGTCATTGATACCTTCCACTGTGATCAAGACGAATTTTACGACCGGCTGGAAGGGATTCGGAGGAATCACATTCACCACCTTCTTCAAGAACTCCGCGATACTTACCACAATTGCTACTGCGGGCACTTTGATCAGTTCCGCATTTGTATCCTATGCTCTTTCAAGAATACAGTTCAAAGGAAGAGGCTTCTGGTTCTCCTGCATGCTGGCGACCATGATGCTTCCCGGACAGGTTATCATGATCCCTTCATTCCTTATCTGGCATAAGCTGAAGCTGGTGGGAACCTACGTTCCTCTCGTTCTTCCTTATTTCTTCGGACAGGCATTTTTCATCTATCAGATGATGCAGTTCATGAAGGGCATTCCGAGAGAGCTGGACGAAGCTGCGAAGATCGACGGATGCAGCAAGTATCGTCTTTTCTTTAAGATCATTTTACCGCTCTTAAAGCCTTCGATCATCACAACGATCATTATTCAGTTCTATTGGAAATGGGACGATTACATGGGACCTCTGCTTTACCTGAGTTCTCCCAAGACTATGCCCGTTTCGCTGGCCATAAAGCAATTTGCGGATGCGACGTCCACTACAGACTACGGTGCTATGTTTGCGATGTCTTCACTTTCGCTGATACCGGTGTTTTTAATCTTCCTTTTCTTTAACCGTTATCTGGTTCAGGGAATCGGAACAAGCGGACTTAAAGGATGAATAAAGTAACATTTAAAACAGAAGATGAATCTTTGCAAAAGCTCTTTGATGAGGCTGAGGCAAAACTGCAGGGAAATCTGAGGGATTTTGCGGGGCGTCCGGTGCTCGTCGAAGGAGCAGGCTACGAAAAGATCTGGCTCGAAACCCAGCCCATGGGCGGAGAGATGTTCTATAAACGAGACAACTCGGGAGCGGCCCTCAACAATCAGCTGCTCTTCATGGAGGGACAAAGAAGTGACGGTCGTCTTCCGGGAAGCATAAAGCTGGAGGGAGGCAAGGTAATTCCCGAATTCAACAAATTACAGGGCTTTTGTTTCCCTGAACCCGCATTTAACATGTACTGGCTTGCAGGTGAAGACAAAGAGTACCTGAATCTTCTGGGAGCCACACTTGAGAAATTTGATGCCTGGCTTTGGGGTGAAAGGGACAGTGACAAAGACGGATGTCTTGAAAGTTTCTGTGTCTACGATACAGGAGAGGACGGAGCGGTCCGTTACGGAGATGCGCCGAATTACTGGACGGAAAGCACTCCTCCCACAGAGTTTCAGTCTGTCCCGATGGCTTCTTCGGACATCATGAGCTGGTCGTTTTCCGCAAGAGAAACGCTTTCCGAGATCTGCTCGATCGAAGGAAAAACAGCAGAAAGCGAAAAATGGCAAAAAAAAGCCTTGGAAGTAAGGAACAAGCTTGAAACCTATCTTTGGAACGAAGAAAGATCGGCCCTTTTTGACAGGACAAAGGACCACAGGATGCAGAACACTCTGACCCATGCCACATTGAAGGCAATGTACTGGGGGAGCATCTCAAAAGAAAAGGCCGATCGTTTTGTAAAGGAGCACTTGCTCAACACGAAAGAGTTTTGGACTGCTATGCCCATTCCTTCCGTTGCTGCGAACGATCCGGATTTCAGAAATATTCCGGAAAACAACTGGAGCGGTCAATGCGAATCGCTCATCTATCAAAGAGCTATCAAAGCACTTGAGAATTACGGGTGGGATCATTTGATCCCGCAGATCGGAGAAAAACTCTTTTCTTCGATAGGAAACGGGATGCACTTTGTGCAACAGTTCGATCCGTTTACGGGGAAACCTTCCCTGAATGAAGTGAGCGGCGGGCAACCCACTTACGGACCCGCGATCCTTTCTGTGCTTGAGTATATATCGAGGATGTACGGCTTACATCGTGAGGGTGACAAACTGTATTGGGGCCTGCAACAGGGCACCCGATACGAATACGTTCAGGTTTTGAACGACGTTGAGTATAAGATATGCTGCAACGGAAGGATATTTGAATGTTTTTTGGACGGCAGACTTGTATTTACCAGTGCAGGTAACGGTAAGGTCATCAGTGACCTGCGGGGTGAAAACACAAAATCAGTTATTTGGCATAGATAAGGAGATTAACAAAGATGAAGACAGTTGATGCAAAAAACCTTAAGATCGCCTACATCGGCGGCGGTTCGAGAGGATGGGCGTGGACACTCATGACCGACCTCGCGAGAGAAAGCGAAATCGCAGGTACGATCAGACTTTACGACATCGATGTTCCCGCGGCTAAGAAGAACGAGATCATCGGAAATCGTCTCAGTGCGAGAGAAGATGTTGTCGGAAAATGGAAATACGAAGTAAAGGAAACCATCGGAGAAGCTTTGACAGATGTTGACTTTGTTATCATTTCCATCCTTCCCAAAACCTTTGACGAAATGGAAGTAGACGTGCATATGCCCGAAAGACTGGGAATCTATCAGTCCGTAGGAGACACTGCGGGCCCCGGCGGAATGATGAGAGCATTAAGAACCCTTCCCATGTTCATAGGCTTTGCGGAAGCGATCAAAGAGTATTGCCCCGATGCATGGGTCATCAATTACACCAATCCCATGTCCCTCTGTGTAAAGGCTCTTTACACAGCATTCCCCAAGATCAAGGCTTTCGGATGCTGCCATGAGGTTTTCGGCACACAGAAGGTACTTGCTGAGATCGTAAAGCGTGAGCTCGGAGAAAAGAATGTAACAAAAGACGACATCAACATCAACGTACAGGGTATCAACCACTTCACATGGTTCGATTATGCGACTTACAAGTCGATCGATCTTTTGCCTGTTTATAAGAAATATATCGATGAACATTACGAAGAGGGAATTGAATTCGGTGATGACAACTGGATGAATTCTACATTTGCCTGTGCACACAGAGTAAAGTTCGATCTTTTCAGACGTTTCGGTCTCATTGCTGCTGCTGGTGACAGACATTTGGCAGAGTTCATGCCCGGAGATGACTATTTAAAGAACCCCGAGCAGGTCAAAGCATGGAAGTTCGGACTTACTACGGTTGCATGGCGTAAGGAAGACCTTAAGCACAGACTCGAGAGAAGTGAGAGACTTGCAAAGGGTGAGGAAGAGATCAACATCCATGAAGAGACCGGAGAAGAGGGAGTCAGCATGATCAAGGCTCTCTGTGGCCTCGGAAGAAAGGTTACAAATGTAAACATCCCCAACTTCGGCCATCAGATCCCCAATCTTCCCGAAGAAGCGGTTGTTGAGACAAATGCTCTCTTTGAGAGAGATGAGGTCCGTCCTCTCTATGCAGGGCCTTTGAACGAGAAGGTTAAAGAACTGGTAATGCCTCACATTAACAACCACGAGAGGATCATGAAAGTCGTTCTCGGCGGAAACAAGGATGTGGATCTTGTTTGTGAAGCGTTTAAGAACGATCCGCTGATGAAGGGTAAAGGTACGGATGCCGAGATCAGACAGCTTGTTACGGATATGATGAGGGCAACATTATAATGATTAAAACAGCGGATATTGTGATCAGAGATCCCTTTGTGCTGAACGAGGGAGGAAAATACTATCTTTACGGAACCAGAAGCCTCACCTGCTGGGGGGAGGCTGACGGTTTTGATGCATATGTAAGCAGTGATCTGGAAAACTGGGAAGGACCCATCGAGATCTTCCATAAGACTGAGGATTTCCCCTATGACAAGAACTATTGGGCACCGGAGGTGCACAAGTTCAACGGCAGCTTTTATATGTTCGCCACCTTTAATACCGTGGCGGAGGACAAAAAGGGAACCATGATCTTAAGAGCTGACAGCCCTCTCGGACCCTTCAAACTTCACAGCGAGGGAAAGATCACCCCTGAGGACTGGAACTGCCTGGACGGTACCTTCTATCTGAGCCCCAAGGGTGTTCCCTACATGATATTCAGCCATGAGTGGGTGGACGTTTTTGACGGACAGATCTGTGCGGTGGAGCTCACGAAGGACCTTAAGAGGCCTGTGGGAGAACCCTTCACACTTTTCAGCGCTTCCGAAGCAAGGACCTGGGTCCGTTCCATCACTCACAGAAGATATCCCGGAAAATCCATCTATGTTACGGACGGACCTTTTGCCTGGAGAAATGAGGACGGCAGCCTGGCTCTCATGTGGTCAAGCTTTGGAGACAAGGGCTACGTTGAAGCTGTTGCCTACTCCGACAACGGAGATGTTACCGGCAAATGGACCCAGAGGGAAAAGCCACTTTATGAAGATAACGGCGGACATGGCATGCTGTTCAGAAAAAATGACGGCAGCCTCATGCTGACACTTCATTATCCGAATGAAAACTATCATGAGCATCCTGTGTTCATTCCCATGCCGCAAAGCATATGATGCCGGGACAACCTGAAATCGGAAAGATCATAAAGTTGACAAAAATTTAGAAAACTTGTTAACTTTGAGATGAGTTTGACAAAATTTTGTCGCAATATGAATTTTTAAACTAATAAATCTGTTATAATCCACATTATGTGCAAAAAAGTTGAAGATTCTTGGCAGATGTGTTAAAATAGGGTTAGCTATGCGCGCTGACCCGTTTTTTTGTGCGGGTATACCATGGAGGGAAAATGAAGACAAAACTTGATAATCGGTACAGAATATTGCTCTGGTGGATCCTGCTGTTTGTGGCTCTTGTCTTTGGACTGATAGTCACCAACAGGCTTCGGGCAAGGATCGAAAAAACAAGTTATTCCGATATTTCAAAGGCATCGGAGAACAGACTGGCAGATTTTGAAAAGGATATCGATTACACTGTGTCTCTTCTTAAATTGCTGGGAACGGAAGAGATGGGGAGCGAGGAGTTTTTCAGCGGAAGCGAAAAGAAACTGGCTTTTGTCCAAAAACAGCTTGATGCAAAAACCGTCGGAGTTTTTGAATGCGCCACATCAGAGATCGTCCTTTCGGGAAATACGCTGATCAGCTCTGAACGGATCGGAGAATTCTTCAGAGACGATCTGGAAAAAGTTCATGATACGGATGCCGTAAAGCTTGTGAGAGAACAAACAGGTTCTGAAGAACGTCTGATAGCTGTTATGGTTCCGTTGACGGAAAAACAAAAAACCGTGGGTATCGCCTTTGCGGTTTTTGACATTGACGGTTACGTAGACATCATTTCGGAAAACGTTTATAACGGTGCGGGTTATTGCCTTCTTTCCGATAACACCGGGAATGTCCTTATTCCTTCAAATTCTTTTAAGGAATATGATGGAAAAGACAAGGATCTGTCAAATGATGAATTTGAAAAACTTTTTACGGGTCTTAATGAAACGGGAACTTCATTTCTGAAACTGCAAAGGAACGGCACAGGCTTTTATGTTTATGCCCGACTGTTCTCTTCCTACCCGGACTACGCTATGGTTACGGTCATTGACGAGAATTCCGTGTACCGGAACATTTCTCCTGCCACAAAGGGTATCGTGGCTGTGATCGCAATGGTACTGGTGGTGACACTGGTACAGAGTGTTTACTATGTTACCACATACAGGAAGACCAAGCATGAGTTTGATGACGTCCTGAATTTTGATGAGCTTACGGGACTGCCTACAAAAACCCATCACAAGAACATTGCACTTAATATCTTAAAGAAATCCAGAGGCAATTATGCCTATGCAGCCTGCGATGTTTCCGAATTCAAGTATTTTAACAGTACCTTCAGTTACGAATACGGAAATACGGCACTCAAATATATAGCAAATGTAATGAGCGATGCCATGCTGAAGGATGAAACAGTCAGCAGAACAAGCGGAGATCATTTCGCCATGCTCCTTCATTACAATGACCCGGATGAATTGACCGCAAGGCTCATGAGGATCCTGGACACTGCAAGTGCCCTGCCTCCTGCGGATGACGGGCGACAGCCCAGAGCTGTTTTTACCTGCGGTGTTTACCTTGTGGGTAACGAGAATGACATCAACAGGATCCGGGCCCGGGCCAATGTTGCACGAAAGGGACTGAAAAAGTCAATTTCCAATCAGATAGCTTTTTACAACGAAGCAGATTTTAATAATGAACTGGAAACTCATGAATTACAGGAAGATCTGATCCACGCCGTTGAAAATGACGAACTTGTGGTCTTCCTCCAGCCTAAGTACGGTATCAGCAATGAGGAAGTTATCGGAGCGGAGGCGCTGGTGCGCTGGAACCACAAAGACAGAGGATTGCTTTCACCCAATGTCTTCATTCCCCTGGCAGAGAAGACCGGTCTGGTGAAGGAGATCGACTTCTGCGTTTTTGACAAGGTCTGCGAGCAGCTGAACCGCTGGAAAAAGGAAGGCAGGAACATAGTACCTGTTTCCGTCAATTTTTCACGTATTCATCTGTCTGATGACGATTTTGTTTCAAAGCTCATCAGAGTTGCCAAAGAAAATGATATCGAGCCAAAGTATCTGGAGATCGAGCTTACGGAAAGTGCGGTATACGATGAGATGGAGAGACTACTTGATATCATGTACCTGATCAAGGAAGCCGGCTTCGGCCTTTCCATGGATGACTTCGGATCCGGTTACTCATCCCTTCATCTTCTCAGAGAGATGCCGGTTGATGTGTTAAAGCTTGATAAGGGCTTTTTGGATGACTGCAGTGACGACAATCAGAGGGAAAAGAAGGTTATTTCCCATGTCATTTCCCTGGCAAAGGATCTTCAGATCTCTGTCCTCGCCGAAGGCGTAGAGACCGAGTCGCAAAAGAATTTCCTGCAGGAGGCAAATTGCGACATGATACAGGGATATTACTACGCAAAGCCTATGCCTATGGGAGAATTTGAAAAGTACATTTCGTAAATACAAAACATGAGCTCCCGCCGTGTAAGGGACCCCAAAAGCCTGACCTTCGGGGACACCTCACACAGAGGGAGCTAAAATTTTTTCAGAGTGCTATTTCATCAGTTTTGAAGGGAAAAACTTAAAGATCAGAAGATAGACGAACCAGACCATCACCCTCACGGAAACATAGGCAAGCAAAACAGCGGAGGGGATGCTTCGTATCGGTGAAACGTCATATTTTGAAAAATTGTAATGCCATGCGATGATGAGGACAACGTTCAGCAAAAATCCGTAGGACAGGGCTTTGCATCTTTTAAAGGAAAAACTGTACTTTTTCCTGAGAAGAGGCAGCGGCAGGTCCTCTTTTTTTTCATTATCGGGATCGTTGCTTAAAAATCCTTCCAGTATCATGGGAAAGAGAAGATCGGTTACGATGATGTATAGAGGACTGAAGATCCTTTGGCCGATCACGATCAGGTAGATCTGACTTATTGCGCACAGGATGGCCAGAAGCCTGTTGGAGATAAGGAGTCCTCTTAAGTTTGATATGGAATTTGTAATGCCTGTCATTTCGTTCTTCATATGCCTGCTCCTTCTTTATTTATTTTAAATGAAAAAAGATTTAATTACAAGGGAGGGGTTATTTTTGGAGACAAAAATGCCGAAAAAACCAATAGGGATTTTTATAAGTGAAGAAGAGAAAAACATTTGAAAAATGATGGGAATATGTATATAATCTTTTTCATACGGGAGAGTGTTTTTTTGTGGCTCGGGACCGTTTATTATTGGGTTTTATCGAAAGGAGTTTTCTTAAGATATGTTTGGTTATGACATTGGTATCGATCTGGGAACAGCAACTGTTCTCGTTTATATAAAGGGCAAGGGCGTAGTGCTTACAGAGCCCTCGGTAGTTGCATTTGACAGAGACACTAACAAGATCCGCGCCATCGGCGAAGACGCGCGTCTTATGATCGGACGTACACCCGGTAACATAGTTGCCGTTCGTCCTCTTCGTCACGGAGTTATCTCCGACTACACCGTGACTGAAAAAATGCTCAAGCATTTTGTGGGAAAAGCCATCGGAAAGCACACCTTTGGTCGTCAGCTCAGGGTTTCCATCTGTGTTCCCTCCGGCGTTACGGAAGTTGAGAAGCGTGCGGTTGAGGATGCTGCCTATACCATAGGCGCCAAGACCGTTGCCATCATCGAAGAGCCCATTGCGGCAGCCATCGGAGCAGGCATAGACATCACGAAGCCCTGCGGAAACATGGTTGTGGACATCGGCGGCGGAACAACGGATATTGCGGTAATCTCCCTGGGAGGAACCGTAGTAAGCGCATCCATCAAGGTGGCAGGTGATGACTTCGATGAGGCCATCAGCAGATACTTAAGAAAAAACAAGAACATCGTCATCGGTGAAAGAACCGCCGAGGACATCAAATTAAAGATCGGATCGGCCTACAGAAGACCGGAATCCATCTCCCTCAATGTTAAGGGAAGAGGCGCAGCCAGCGGACTTCCCAAGACCATCGCCGTTACTTCCGAAGAGACGGAAGAAGCTCTCAGAGAGCCTACATCACAGATCGTAGATGCCATTCAGAGAGTCTTTGAGAAGACACCTCCGGAACTTGCGGCAGACATCGCAAACAGCGGTATCGTTCTCACAGGCGGCGGATGCCAGTTGTGGGGACTTGAGGAACTCATTGAAGAGAAGACCGGCATCAGGACACTTACGGCGGACAATCCGAGAGTGTGCGTAGCCATCGGAACCGGTCAGTACGTTGAAGTTATTGAAAGAATGAGATAGTTTTTGAAAGAGGTATGGAATGGTCAGAGGACTCTATACAGCCTGGACGGGTATGAGAAATGAACAGAAGCGGCTGGATGTTATTGCGAACAACGTTGCAAATGCCGCCACCACAGGCTATAAAACAGAATATGTTACTTCCCAGTCCTTTGATGATATGCTTAAGATCAAGGTAAGAGACAGATCAGAAAACTATGACAGAGACGAAAAACTGGGAAAGGTTACACTGGGCGTTAAGATCGGAGAAGAGTACACCGATCATGCACAGGGATCTCTCAGACAGACCGGAAACACCTATGATCTTGCAATAGACGGCAGCGGCTTTTTCAGAGTCAGAGTTGTGGACATTACGGGAGCCGAACACATCAGATACACCAGAGCCGGTAATTTCACCATCAATTCCGAGGGCATCATTATGGATGCGGACGGTAACAGACTTCAGGGCGAGGGCGGAGATGTCATCGTTCCCACCGATTCCGCGGTCATCGCCATAGACACCCGCGGTGCGGTCTACGCTGACGGTGAATTTGTGGATAACATCGTACTTACGGACTTTGAAGACTATAAGTACCTGAAAAAATTTGCGGATACAATGTACGAACCCGTGGACGGAGCCACTGAGGTCGAGAATGCTACCGGACTCATCAGGCAGGGATACCTTGAACAGTCCAATGTAAACGTTGTCAGACAGATGACCAATCTGATAGTTATCACCCGTGCTTACGAGGCAAATCAGAAGGTCGTTCAGACAATGGATTCCACACTGGATCAGGCGGTTAATTCCGTTGGTCGTGTAAGCTAAAGCAGACATTTCTTTGGCACATGAAAGAGAGGCAGTTTTATGTTACGTTCACTTTGGACAGGCGCATCGGGCATGATCGCTCAGCAGAATGCCGTTGACACCATTTCAAACAACCTTGCAAATGTTAACACTACAGGCTACAAAAAAGAGACAGTCGAGTTTAAGAGCCTGCTTTATACAAAACTTCAGACAAAGACAGAAGACAACGAAGGAAATCCCAAGCCCGTTATCGGTCAGGTGGGACTGGGCGTTAGAACCGCATCGGTCACATCCCGTTACACTCAGGGAAACATGCTTGCTACGGGAAACACGCTGGACTTCTGTATCGAAGGTGACGGTTTCTTCATGGTCAGGACGGGAGAAGACAGCATTTCTTACACCCGCGCGGGAAATTTTAACATTTCTCTCGCAGCGGACGGAAACCTGGGGCTTGCGGATCAGGACGGAAATCCCATACTCTCCACAACGGGAGAGCCCATTGAGTTCGATCCCACCATCAGCACAGGAAACATCTTCATTGACGATTACGGGAAATTCTTCTACAGAGAAGTGGATGAGACCATCAGGGATCTTGAAATGCAGGTAGGTCTTGTTCAGTTCAACAATCCCACAGGACTTGAAAAGCTTTCCGGTTCCCTGCTGGCACAGAGTGCCGCTTCCGGAGAGGCGAGACTTGAAGCCGAAGACGAGGCATTAAAGACTTCCAAGGTCCATTCAGGGTACCTTGAGGGCTCCAATGTTCAGACAGTGGATGAAATGGTAAACCTCATTGTCGCACAGCGTGCGTACGAAATGAATTCCAAGATAATCAATGCGTCCGACGAAATGCTTCAGCAGGCAAACAACCTTCGCAGATAATATGATACGAAGGGAAAGGAGTAGGTAAATGGCGATTTCCATCGGTTCCGATTACTTATATACACAAAAATATCAGAATACGGCTTCAAAGACTTCTGCTGACAAGCTTTCCTCTACGATCTCCAATCTTTCTTCGGATAGCACGGATGAGGAACTCATGGCTGCCTGCAAGAGCTTTGAGGAGTATCTGATCGAGCAGGTCGTAAAGAGTACCAAAGAAACTCTTCTTGACAATTCAGAAGAAAAGAACAGCGATTATCTCAGCATGTTCAGTGACAAGCTTAACGCGCAATATGCAAAGCTGATCTCCGAAAACAGTCATCTGGGCATAGCCGAAATGCTTTACGAATCCATTAAGAACAACGGACAATGACAACTAAGGGCTATATTTCAAAAATCATATACAGAAACGACGAAACAGGTTATACAGTCATGACGGTCGAAACAGAAAACGATGAGGTTTGCTGCGTAGGCGTCATGGCTGTTTTTGATGAGGGAGAATACGTGGAAGTGGAGGGAGAAAGCGTTTTTCACCCTCAATACGGTGACCAGATCCGTGTTTCGTCAATTACAGCCGTTGAACCCACGGATGCCCAGGACATGGAGCGTTATCTGGCAAGCGGTGCCATTGTGGGTATAGGAGCCGGTCTTGCAAAAAGGATCGTGAAGAAGTTCGGAGACGACACCTTCCGCATCATGGACGAAGAGCCGGAAAGGCTCGCCGAGGTAAAAGGCATCAGCGAAGCCGGAGCACTCAGGATAGCTGAGCAGTTTGCAAAAAAACACGAGCTCAGAAATGCAATGGTCTATCTGCAGAAATTCGGTATCTCAAATGCATTGGCAGTGAAGATCTACTCCTATTACGGAGAAAAGATGTATTCCGTGATACGGGACAATCCCTACAGGCTTGCGGAAGACATTACCGGAGTGGGCTTCAAGTCTGCGGACGAGATCGCTATGCGTGCGGGGCTTTCTCCCGACGACGATTTCAGGGTGCGTGCCGCCCTGTTCTACACCCTTTCTCAAAGTACAGGTTCGGGACATGTGTATTTGCCCGAGTCGGAGCTCTGCGAAAAAACCGCGGAAATGATCCCTGCGGAAGAAGAACAGATGAAGAGACAGCTGACACAGCTGTTTTTGGATCACAAGATAGTGATAAAAGAAGAGGAGACGAGAAACGTTTACATCTCATCTCTTTATTATATGGAACTTAACACAGCCAGAATGCTGTGTGATCTGAACTGTAAGTTCAATGTTGAAGAGAAGCTGATAAACGATCGCATACAGGGAGTTACGAAGGATCTTGACATTGAACTGGACGAGCTTCAGAGGACAGCTGTTACGGAAGCCGTAAAGAACGGCGTGTTCATTCTTACCGGTGGTCCCGGAACAGGAAAGACCACTACCATAAATGCCATCATCCGTTTCTTTGAACGTGAAGGAATGGATGTTCTTCTTGCCGCTCCCACCGGACGTGCCGCAAAACGTATGTCTGAAACCACAGGGAAGGAAGCCAAGACCATACACAGACTGCTGGAACTTCAGAAGAAGCCTGATGACAGCGTGACTTCGGGAGTTCTGGATTTTGCAAGAAATGAGACCAACCCTCTGGAAACGGATGTGATGATCGTGGATGAGGTGTCCATGGTGGACATTTCCCTGATCCACGCTCTTCTTAAGGCGATTACTGTGGGAACAAGAGTGATCTTTGTGGGAGATGTGAACCAGCTTCCCAGTGTAGGACCCGGTAATGTCCTCAAGGATATGATCGCTTCTGAGAGGTTCAACACCGTAAAGCTGGAAAAGATCTTCCGTCAGGCCGCCGAAAGTTCCATCATCGTAAATGCCCACAAGATCAACAAGGGAGAGAGCATTTCTCTTGACAATAAGGAAAACAACGATTTCTTCTTCCTGGAAAGAAGAGACGTAAATGCCATAGTGGAAGGCGTTATCTACCTGGTTCAGACCAAGATCTCGAAGTTTGCGGGGGTCTCGCCCTTTGAAGTACAGGTGCTGACACCCATGAAAGCCGGGGAACTGGGCTGTGAGAGGCTGAATCTCACTCTGCAGAACACTTTGAACCCCGGAGAGAGAGGAAAGGCGGAAAAAGTCTTTGACAACGGGAAGGTCTTCCGTGAAGGCGACAAGGTAATGCAGATCAAAAACGATTACCAGCTTGAATGGACGATAAAAAGCCGGAGAGGCATAGTTGTGGATTCCGGAACCGGAGTCTTTAACGGAGACTGCGGTATCATAAGAAGCATAGATCTTCCGGCCGAAAAGATAACCGTGGAATTTGAAGAAGGAAGGCTTGTGGACTACTCATTTTCACAGCACGATGAACTGACGCTGGCCTATGCGGTTACGATACACAAATCCCAGGGAAGCGAATACCCTGCTGTAGTCATGCCGCTTCTCTCCGGACCGCCTATGCTTTTTAACCGTAATGTTTTGTATACGGCGGTGACAAGGGCAAAAAAGTGTGTTACAATTATCGGAAGTTCCGACACAGTGAAAATGATGATCAGAAACACTATGGAACAAAAAAGATACTCCGGGCTCGAAAGAGCGATCCGGGAAGTACAATAAAAAGGAGAGGTAGTTACATGAACAAGACAGCATTGGTGATCATGGCGGCAGGAATGGGAAGCCGTTACGGCGGAGGGATCAAACAGCTTGAACACGTGGGAACGTCGGGAGAGATCATTATGGAGTATTCCATCTATGACGCTCTTAAGGCGGGCTTTGACAAGATCGTGTTCATTACAAGAAGAGATCTTTATGATGAGTTTAAGAAGATAATCAAGCCTGTGATAGCAGAAAAGGCAGAGGTTGAGTACGTTTTTCAGGAACTTGACAATGTGCCGGAAGGGTTTAAGATCCCTGACGGAAGAACAAAACCCTGGGGTACCGGACACGCGGTTCTTTCCTGCCTGGGCAAGGTAAATGAGCCCTTTGCGGTGATCAATGCCGATGACTATTACGGAAGCGAAGCCTTCAAAGTAATGCATGACTATCTTGCAAAGGTGGATGTAAATGCCAGACCCATGACATTCTCCATGGTCGGTTTCGTTCTCGGAAACACCCTGAGCGATAACGGTAAGGTCACCAGAGGGGCATGTAAAGTGGGGGCAGACGGAAAGCTTCTTTCGGTACATGAAAGATTTGAGATCTATAAAGACGGTGATGTTGCAAGGGCTAAGGACAGGGACGGAAATCCCATTGAGATCCCCCTTGATGCGCCCGTGTCCATGAACATGTGGGGCTGCACTCCCGCTTTTCTTGAGGAATTAAATAAAGGCTTTGGCGATTTCCTTAAAGGCATAGGAGGAAATGAGCTCAAGGCAGAATATCTCCTCCCCGAGATCATAGGAAAGATGGTTACGGATGGCATCGCTACGGTTGACGTTTTGAAGAGCAGCGACAAGTGGTTCGGAGTGACCTATAAAGAAGACAAGCCCTTTGTGGTGGAGTCCTTCAGAAAACTCTGTGATATGGGAGTTTATCCCGAGGCTCTTTTCTGACAGGCATAGAGTGTTAAGTTTTTATTATTTCCTTGAAGAAATCGCCTTTATGTAGTAAAATATCAGCAGATGTATATGCTTGATTATTTATTTCCCGTATGTTGTCCGATTTGTCAGAAACCTGTCGTTCCGAAAGGCGGATTTCTGCATGAGGAGTGCAAAAGGAAGATCAGATTAATAGAGACACCTTTTTGCCTGAAGTGCGGGAGAAAAATAAAGGATGAGGGCGATGAGCTCTGTTCATCCTGCAGATCCGAGGCTTTTGCCTTTGATGCGGGCAGATGCACCTTTGTTTATCATTCCGGAATCGGAGAGGCGATCAAGTGGGTGAAAGAAGAAGGAACCCGCGAATTTGTCGATTTTTTCGGAAGAACAGCTGCGGAAAGACACAGCAGTTTCATTGAGGCCGTAAGGCCGGAAGTCATTGTTCCCGTTCCCATGGACAGTAAGAAGGAAAGGATCAGAGGCTTCAATCAATCGGAACTGATCGCTGAAAGCCTTTCCGAGCATATAAATGTTCCTGTGAAAGGGCTTTTAAGTAAGGTCGGAAAAACAAAAGATCAGAAAAGACTTAACAGGCAGCAGCGGGCTCAGAATCTCGCTAAGGTCTTTAATGTGGCGGATGGCTGCGACAGAATGCCCGAGAGGGTACTGATCGTGGACGACATCTTTACCACCGGTAGTACGGTAAATGCCTGTGCAATGGCTTTGAAAAAAGCCGGAGTCAAAAAAGTCTGTTTTATATGCATTGCAGCGGGGACTGCAGATGATTGATCTTTTGAAGTCACAGAAAAAACATACGAAAGGGTGATGACTTATGGAGATGAAGAATTGTGCACATTGCGGTAAGATGTTTACTTACATCGGCGGACCGCCGCTCTGCCAGGCGTGCATGAAGAAACTGGATGAAAAGTTCGAGGAAGTAAAGAAGTACGTTTACGATAATCCGGGCTGCGGAATCCAGGAGGTTTGTGACGCAATGGACGTTACTTCCGCCCAGATCAGAAAATGGATCAGAGAAGAGCGCCTTGCTTTTGCGGAAAGCTCCGATGTTGCGATCAACTGTGAAAAGTGCGGAAAGAGGATCCTTACAGGTCGTTTCTGCGATAACTGTAAGCGAGAGATGATGAATCAGCTCGGAAATGCAAGCAGGAAACCTGAGGTTAAGAAGCCGGAACCCAAGAAACAGTCCGACGGAAACAAGATGAGATTCCTGGACACATGATGATCACAGAGCCACGTTTATACGTGGCTCTTTTAAAAATTCAGGGCATTAGGGGACAAACATGGAACACAAGATGAGGATCGTCAGGTCCAAAAGAAAGACTGTAGTCATACAGATCACCGCAGATGGGGAGATTGTTGCCAGAGCGCCCCGTTTCATGTCGGAAAAGGAAATAATCAGATTTGCGGAAAAGCATGGAGAGTGGATCGAAAAGAATCTGGCAAAGATCCTGGCAGACAGGGAAAATGCAGAGCCCGCTTTTTCGGATGATGAGCTCAGAAGTCTGATAAAGAAAGCAAGACTGGTGATCCCGGAAAAGGTCGCCTATTACTCCGAATGTATGGGTGTCAGCTGGGGAAAGATCAGTATCAGACATCAGTCCACCATATGGGGGAGCTGCAGCATTAAGGGAAATCTCAGTTTCAACTGCCTTCTGATGCTGATGCCGGAGTCCGTACTGGATTACGTGATAGTGCATGAGCTTGCTCACAGGATACAGATGAATCATTCAAAGGTCTTTTGGGCAGAAGTGGAGAAAGTGATCCCCGATTACAGAAAGAGAAGGGACTGGCTGAAAAGAGAAGGCGGAAAGTACCTGAACAGAATAAGAAAATAAAAGAAGCGGCCTCAAGCCGCTTCTTTTTGTCTGTCAGATCTCAACTCTTGTGATTCCCTCATCGGATATCACGATCCTGCCTTCCTTTTGAAGGTGTCCGATGGCACGCTTGAAGGCGTTTTTGCTGAGGCCGAACTTTGCAAGGATCAGCTCGGGAGAAGTCTTGTCGTGATAGGGAAGGAAGCCTCCTGCCGCGCACAGAAGATCGTAGATCTTTTCACCGTCCGTGCCGAGTTCAATGTAGGCTTTTTCACGGAGAGCCAGCTCGAGACGTCCGTCTTCAAGCACCTTTGCCACATGGGCGGAAACAGTCATTCCGGGAAGTACCTTTTCAAAGAGACGATGCTTAGGGATCATCGCTGAGTACCTGTCGTCGATGGCGATGTAAGCACCGAAGTTTTCAATGAGCTCGTAGCAAAGGCCGTTTACGATGTCGTCCTTTTTATAGGGTGATGCTGATTGCAGCATCTTGTAGACCCTCATGGTGCCGCAGAGTCTCCCTGATTTGTCCGTATAAAGAGAAACCAGGACTTCGTCTCCTTTTTTTACACGATAGGTCTGTTCTTTAAAGGGCAGGAAAAGATCCTTTACAAGTCCCCAGTCAAGAAAAGCTCCGATCTGTGTCACGTCCTTTACCGTAAGGCGTTTCACTTCTCCCATCAAAAGCTTGGGAGTGGTGACGGTGGCAATGGGTCTGTCGGATGAATCTTTGTAGACAAAGACCTTTACAATGTCATTCTGTTTTAATCCCGCTGCTTCTTTTCTCGGAAGCAGGATGTTTTTTGAATCAATGGTTTCGTTTTCGGGAAGTTCTCCGAAAGAAGGGTTTTCAACACCCTCGAATGTGAGATAAGCTCCGTGTTCGGCAAGTTTTGCCACACGCAGGTTCTGAATGCGTCCTAAATAAAACATAGTTTGTCCGTCCTCTTTTGTATTTTTGTCAGTGAGTTATAACATGTCTCTTTCTGTTTGTCAAGCGGGAGTTTTGAATCGGTCTCTTGATGCAGGATTTTAGAATGAGTTTACATTTATTTTTGTTGAAAAAGGAGAATGCCTGTCTTACAATTATAATGTTTTATCGATAAATACAATGAGGTGGTTTGCGTTGAATACGGTTACGGATCAGAAAAAAATCGATTACATTAACATTGCTCTTCTTGTCACATTTATTCTGATGACCGCGGTACAGCTGATCGCAAGTTTTGTGCCCGGGGCGTCAAAGCTTTTTGAGAATTTTGCCGTTAACATCATTCTGAGCCAGGGGATCACGATCCTGCCGGTGATCATTATTTTCAGATATCTGGGTCTTCGGGTAACGAAGGAGATCCGAATAAAAAAGATCAAAGGATCCAACATTGCCCTTTCGATCTTATTGGCTTTTCTGCTGCAGCCTGTTTTGAATTTCGTAAATGCACTTTCTCTTTGCTTCACCAACAATGAAACAAGTGAGATGATCCTGAATGTTTCCGAGCAGCTCCCTTTCTTTGCGGCTGTTCTCCTGGTGGCTGTTCTTCCTGCCATAGTTGAGGAAACACTTTTTCGGGGTGTTGTGTATCAGAATTACAAAAAAGCAGGCATAGGAAAAGCGGTCCTTTTGTCAGCTTTGATCTTTGGCCTGTTTCACGGAAACCTGAACCAGTTTACCTATGCCTTTGTAATGGGGATGATCATGATCTACCTTATAGAGGCTTCCGGATCCATCGTATCCTCAATGATAGTGCATTTTATCACAAATGTGATCCCGGTCTGTTCCATCTATGCCCTGCCTGTTCTGTATGAGGCGCTGAAGAGCAGCGTCAAGATCTATGAAGAGCTGGGCATGACATCCATGAAAGAGACCATCGAGTACAATATCGGAGACCTGTCTCTCACGGGGCAGGAATGGATGAGACAGCTGCTGGAAGAATCCGAAAAGATCGATCTTAATCCGGGCATAGTCATAATGAACTACCTGCCTTCCGCTTTGATCTTCGGCACTCTGGCATGGCTGGTCATCAAGGTTATTGCACGAAACAGCGGAAACTGGGATCGGTTCAGGGTTGTTTTCCTCGGAGAGGATTCCGTTCCGGTGGAAAAAGAGTCCAAGGGACCTTACACTACCGAGAGCACCACGGATCTGGACGAAATGGAAGGAGACAGTTCCTTAAGCCTTCTGACTATTCCGCTGATGGTTACTCTGGCAATGGGAGTGGTCATGATATTTGTTTATGAAACTTTGAAAATGTTACCCAGGTTGAAGTGATTACATGATTGAAAGGAGAATTACATGAGAGACTTGATCATTATCGGAAGCGGTCCTGCGGGACTCACTGCTGCCATATACGCAAAAAGAGCCGAGCTTGATTGCATAGTTATTGAAAAGGAAGCGATCAGCGGCGGTCAGATCATCAATACAACGGAGATCGACAATTATCCCGGACTTTATCATATGGGAGGCTTTGACCTCGGAATGAAGTTCAGAGAGCACGCAGATGCTCTGGGAGCAGAGTTTGTGGAAGGGAATGTGGTTGAATTCTCGAGAACAGACGAAAAGGTTACCGTAAAGCTTGAAAACGGGGAGGTTTACGAAGCAAAGACAGCGATAATCGCCGGCGGTGCAAAGCACAGACCTTTGGGCGTTCCGGGGGAGGATCGTCTGAGAGGCGCGGGAGTGTCCTATTGTGCAACCTGTGACGGTGCTTTCTTTAAGAAGAAGATCACAGCTGTTAACGGCGGCGGAGATGTGGCTGTAGAGGATGCTCTTTTCTTAAGCAGACTTTGCGAAAAGGTCTACCTGATCCACAGAAGAGACGAATTCAGAGCAGCAAAGACCATTGTTACCGCAGCCAAGGCTGCGGCTAACATTGAGTTCGTGCTTGATTCCGTGATCACGGAGATCAAGGGGGAAAACAAGACCGAAGCCATCAGCGTAAAGAATGTTAAGACGGGTGAGACGAAGGATCTGGCTGTGGACGGTGTCTTCATAGCTGTCGGAATGCTTCCGGAGTCCGAAGTTTACAAGGATGCGGTTAAGCTGGATGAAAAAGGCTACATCATCGCAGATGAAACGGGAAAGACTTCCGCACCCAATGTTTTTGCGGCAGGTGACATCCGTACAAAGGCTCTGAGACAGGTGGTTACAGCCGCTGCAGACGGAGCCAATGCTGTAACAAGTGTTGAGAATTATCTTCATTCATTATAAAATGTAAAAAATTAAGTCACGGGTAACCCCCGTGACTTAATTTTCCGGTAAAGATCACATCGCAAGTTCTGCCAGTTTTGCACAGCCCAGAATGCCCTGATCGTCATTCAGGCTTGCGGGAACGATGTAATCCTCAATGTTTTTGATCTCTTTGGTGTTAATGTATCCGTTAAGAAGCGAGACTGTTTTTTCTCTGATCAGAGGGAAAAGCTGCTCCTGATGCATCACTCCTCCCCCCAGCACGATCTTTTTGGGAGAAAGGATCATGATGTAATTGACCAGAGCTTTGGCGATGTATCCGGCTTCCAGTTCCCAGACTTGGGGAAGATCTTTGAGTTCTGCGGCTTTTTTGCCGTAGCGCTTTTCAATGGCGGGACCCGCCGCCAGACCTTCAAAACAGGTTTTATGGTAAGGGCAGTTACCCTCGAATCTGTCTTTGGGATCAAGGGAAAGCAGAATGTGACCTGCTTCCGGATGAAGCATTCCGTGAAGGAGCTTTCCGTTTGTCAGAACTCCCACACCAACTCCCGTTCCTATAGTGATGTAGATACCGTCCGAGATACCACGCATGCAGCCGAAGGAAGCTTCTCCCAGGGCAGCTGCGTTTACATCCGTGTCAAAACCGATGGGAACATTAAGGGCTTCCTTAAATGCTCCGAGGATGTTATAATTCCTCCACGCAAGTTTTGGAGTGGATGTGATGTATCCGTAGGTGGGAGATGTCTCATCAAGATCTGCCGGGCCGAAGGTTCCTATGCCCAAAGCATCGGGCTTTCTTTCCTTAAACCAGTCGATGAGGACAGGCATGGTTTTTTCGGGCTCCTCGGTGGGAAATGATGCTCTTTCGAGGACTTCACCCTTTTCGTTAATAACGGCAACAACCATTTTGGTGCCGCCTGCTTCAAGTGCGCCGTAAAGCATAAAAGACTCCTTTTGATCAAGTTCGTGTTGAAAAATATTTCTTTCTGTCGTATTGTATCAAAAAGATCTTAAAATGACCACATCAATTAAATGTGAAATATAGTAAATCAGGAAAGGAACCGTCCTTTCGGACAGAGGTAGATCGTTATAATGGACATGTACACGGGCTTTTCCGCCTGCTATGAAAAATTTATGGATAACATTCCCTACGACAGATGGGCAGAATACATCGTTGCTCTTCTTAAAAAGTATGGTGTGAAGGATGGACTTGTCTGCGAGTTGGGATGCGGCACAGGAAGCATTACAAGACGGCTTTCAAAGGCCGGTTATGATATGATCGGTATCGACAGCTCTTCTGACATGCTGGAAGTGGCTATGTACGACCACATGGAGGAAAACAGCGGTATCCTGTACTTAAATCAGGACATGCGGGAGACAGAGCTTTACGGGACCGTTAATGCTTTTGTCTGTGTCTGCGACAGTATCAACTATCTTCTTAAAGAAGAGGATATAGTAAAGACACTTAAGCTCGCCAACAACTATCTGGAGGCACAGGGGATCTTTATCTTTGACATGAAGACAGAGTACGAATTCGGAACCAAGATGGGGAACCGCACCATTGTCGATAACAGAGAAGACGGGACACTGATCTGGGAGAACAGGTTCGATCCCGGGACAAAAGAAAACAGATACGATATCACCATATACGATCCGATACAGGACGAAGACGGGATCTTTGAAAGAATAGAAGAGAGCCACATACAGAAAGCATATGCCCGGGAGGACGTGATCGGGATGATCGAAAAAGCGGGGATGGAGTTTGTGGCTGACTTTGACGCCTTTACTTTTGAAAGTCCCAAAGCGGACAGTGAAAGAGTTTATTATATAGCAAGAGAAAAGAGACAGGAAGGAAAATTGTATGTATAGCGATTACATTATAAGAGGCACTGCGGCGGATGACAGGATACGTTTCTTTGCGGCGACGACAAAAAATCTTGTGGAAGAAGCCAGAAAGGCACATAATACGAGCCCTGTGGCAACCGCTGCTCTGGGAAGGCTCATGACCGGAGCTGCAATGATGGGAAGGATGATGAAGGGAGATGACGATCTTCTCACCCTCATCGTAAAGGGAGACGGCCCCATCGGAGGCATCACCGTTACAGCCGATTCTCTCGGAAGAGTAAAGGGCTATGTGGATAACGGAAATGTGCTGCTGCATGCAAAAGCCAACGGTCATCTGGATGTGGGCGGAGCTGTGGGAAGAGGCTTCCTGCAGGTGGTCCGCGATACGGGCCTTAAAGAGCCCTATGTGGGCCAGACGGATCTGATCTCGGGAGAGATCGCGGAGGACCTCACAGTCTACTTCGCAACCTCCGAGCAGGTGCCTTCTGCGGTGGGCCTTGGGGTTCTCATGTCCAAGGATAATACGGTAAGGCAGGCGGGAGGCTTCATAATCCAGGTGATGCCCGATGCTCCGGATGAAGTGATCACACAGCTTGAAAAGAAGCTCACGGAAGTGACGGACATTTCCGCTCTTCTGGATGAGGGCATGACACCCGAAGAGATCATAGAGTACGTGATGGCGGGGATGGAGCCTGAAGTCCTTGAAAGAACGACGGCGGAGTTCTACTGTAACTGCTCAAAGGAAAGGATCTCCCGTGTCCTTGCGGGCATAGGAAGAAAAGATCTGGAAGAGATCATTAAGGAAGGCAAGGACATAGAAGTGAACTGCCATTTCTGTGAAAAGACCTACAAATTTTCTCCGGAGGAGCTCAGTGAAATCCTTGAAAACGGCTGATCTTTTCCTACTTGTGAACAGTAGCATTAGTTAAACTAATTTTACTGATAGGTTTCGAGATGGTATTATGAAAACAAGTGTAAAACACGTAAATTGCGGTAATTGCCGCAATTTGTGCTTTCATAAATAAAGAAGGAGATTCTTTTTAATGGTTTCATCCTGTGATTTTAATGAACTTCACGAAGAATGCGGCGTTTTCGGAGCCTACGATCTTGAGGGCAAAGACGTTTCCGCAAGCATTTACTACGGCCTTTCCGCTCTGCAGCACAGAGGACAGGAAAGTTGCGGTATTGCTGTAAGCGACACCAACGGACCTGCGGACCTGGTTAAGAGCGTAAGGGACATGGGGCTTGTAAATGAGGTCTTTAATGCTGATAAGATCAATTCCTTACAAGGAAATATAGGAGTCGGACACGTAAGATACTCCACAGCGGGCGGAAGTGTCAGAGAGAACACTCAGCCTCTGGTCATCAATTACATTAAGGGAACTCTGGGACTTGCTCACAACGGAAATCTTGTGAACGCTCCCGAGCTGAGAAGAGAACTGGCAAGAACCGGAGCGATCTTCCAGACGACCATAGATACGGAAGTCATTGCCTATCTGATAGCGCGGGAGAGACTGAACGCACCTTCCGTGGAAGGTGCCGTAAGAAATGCCATGAAAAAGCTTAAGGGTGCTTTTTCACTGGTGATAATGAGCCCCAGAAAACTGATCGGAGCAAGAGATCCCTGGGGATTCAGACCACTTTGCATCGGAAAGAGAGGAAACACCTGGTTCCTTGCCTCGGAAAGCTGTGCTCTGGACAGCGTTGATGCCGAGTATGTAAGGGATGTGGAACCCGGCGAGATCGTTACCATCAATTCCGACGGACAGTTACTCTCGGATAAACCCGAAAAGACAGAACAGACAGCACATTGCATTTTTGAATATATTTATTTCGCAAGACCCGACAGCAAGATCGATGATGTATCGGTTTACAATTCCAGGATCATGGCGGGAAGGATACTCGCACAGACAGATCCCGTAGAGGCCGATCTGGTAACGGGAGTTCCCGATTCAGGAAACGTTGCTGCCATGGGATTTGCTCTTGAATCCGGTATTCCCTACGGAATGGCTTTCGTAAAGAACAGCTACGTGGGAAGGACCTTCATTAAACCAAAGCAGTCTTCAAGAGAATCGGGAGTCAGGATCAAGCTGAACGTCATGAAGGATGCAGTTCAGGGAAAGAGAGTTGTCATGGTGGATGATTCCATCGTGAGAGGGACCACTTCCGCAAGGATCGTTAAAATGTTAAAGGATGCGGGAGCCAAAGAGGTACATGTAAGGATCTCCGCACCTCCCTTCCTTTTCCCCTGCTACTTCGGAACCGACATTCCCAGTTCCGATCAGCTGATCGCACACAAGCATTCCATTGAAGAGATCAGAAAGATCATAGGAGCGGATTCCCTGGTTTTCCTTGATTCCCACAGACTTTCTGAGCTCGTTGACGACAAATTCAATTACTGCGACGCCTGCTTCACGGGTAACTATCCTGTGGATCCGCCCGCAGAGGATATAAGAGGATTATAAAATGGCAAAAGACGTTTACACATCACCCCTTTCGGAAAGATATGCAAGTAAGGAAATGCAGTACATCTTCTCTCCCGACATGAAATTCAGGACCTGGAGAAAACTCTGGATAGCACTTGCGGAAAGTGAAAAGGAACTGGGACTCAACATTACCGAGGAACAGATCGCCGAATTAAAGGCTAATGCCGACAACATTAATTACGAGGTTGCGGAGGCGAGGGAAAAAGAGGTAAGACATGACGTTATGAGCCATGTTTACGCTTACGGAGTTCAGTGCCCCAAAGCAAAGCCCATCATTCATCTCGGAGCTACGAGCTGCTATGTCGGAGACAATACGGACATCATCGTCATGACTGAAGGCCTGAAGCTGGTCAGAAAGAAGCTGATCAATGTTCTGAACGAACTTTCAAAGTTTGCCGACAAGTACAGGAGCCTTCCCACCCTTGCCTTCACTCATTATCAGCCTGCTCAGCCCACCACAGTGGGAAAGAGAGCCACTCTTTGGATGATGGAACTTGTACTGGATCTTGAGGATCTGGATCATGTTCTGAATTCAATGATGCTTTTGGGTTCCAAGGGAACCACAGGCACACAGGCAAGCTTCCTTGAGCTTTTTGAGGGAGACTACGAAAAGGTCAAGATGCTGGACAGAAAGATCGCGGAGAAAATGGGATTTGCAAAGTGCTTCCCCGTTTCCGGTCAGACCTATTCCAGAAAGACTGATACAAGAGTCTGCAACATCCTTGCAGGCATAGCTGCAAGCGCACACAAGTTCTCCAACGATATCCGTCTGCTGCAGCACATGAAAGAGATCGAAGAGCCTTTTGAAAAGAATCAGATCGGTTCTTCAGCAATGGCATACAAGCGAAACCCCATGAGAAGCGAACGTATGGCATCTCTTGCCAGATACGTAATGGTGGAGAACATGAATCCTGCCATCACATCCGCTACCCAGTGGTTTGAGAGAACCCTTGACGATTCGGCAAATAAGAGGCTTTCAATCCCCGAAAGTTTTTTGGCTATTGACGGAATCCTCGATTTGTACTTAAATATAGTGGATGGTCTCGTGGTATACGAAAAGGTTATTGAAAAGCACCTTCGTTCCGAGCTTCCCTTCATGGCTACGGAAAACATTATGATGGATGCCGTGAAGAACGGCGGAGACAGACAGGAACTGCATGAGAAGATCAGGCAGCTCTCCATGGAAGCGGGCAGAAATGTCAAGGTCAACGGACTTGAAAACAATCTTCTCGACCTGATCGCTGAAGATCCTGCTTTCGGAATGACTGAAGAAAGCCTTGCAAAGTGCATGGATCCCACACGCTACACGGGATGTGCCGCAATGCAGACAAAGGAGTTTATTGACGGGGTCATCACACCAATTTTAAAGGAAAATGAGGCTGTTCTCGGATTGAAAGCCGAAATCGGCGTCTGATGACAAATGAGTAAACACACAAAGATAAAGATTATAATAGGTGCAGTGCTGCTGGTGATCTTGGCCGTGGCACTGCTTTTGATGTTCGGCAACAGACAGCGGGAGGAAAATCTGGAGAGGATCCCCGTGACCTATGGAATTCCCGAAGATGAAGCCCTGCTGATCCTGGAAAATACCGTATATGAGAAAAACGCTCTGAAAAGGGGCGAAAGCCTCTACATTCCCTATGACCTTGTCAAAGAGAGGCTGAACGACGGTTTCTACGACGACGAGGATGAGGAGGACCTGACTCTCACCTACGTTCTTCCCCGGGAGATCATAAGGCTCACACCCGGTAAAAAGTATTACATGAGTAACGATGAAAGGATGTACACCAAGGATCCCGTTTACATAAACGAGAACGGGGAGTACTTTATGGAACTCACTTTCCTCGCGTCTCTTTCGGACATGAGATACGAACATTATTCGGATCCGGAGCGAGTGATCCTTCATTACGAGTGGAATGATTTTCTTTATTACGAAATGACGGATGAGACACCGGTGCATCTTTTCCCCGATGTGACCTCCGGTGTGACCATGATGTTAGACGGCGGTACAAAAGCCTACTACATAGGAGGTTACGGAAACGGCAAAAATGATTTCGTTAAGATCATGACCTCCGACGGGCTTTTCGGATACGTACAGAGAAAACACATCGGAAGATCCAAACATGAGTATCAGGCTTCAAGCTTTACGGAACCGGAACAGGACCACCTGCTCTGTGAAGAAAAGGTGAAACTCGGTTGGTGGTATGTGGCATCAAAAACAGGAAACCTGACCTACGACGAATGCACCAGAAACATTAAAGGACTGATGAATGTAATAAGCCCTACATGGATCTCTCTTGCAGACAATGACGGGCATATTAATTCTTTTGCGGATCAGAAGTATGTGGGAAGAGCTCATTCTGACGGCTTCAAGGTCTGGATACTTGTGGATTTCCCCGACGGAGTAGTGAGCCCTCATCAGAATCTTTCGAGAAATTCCGCGAGGGATCTTCTTATCGCGAACATTATCGAGGAAACCCTTGCTGTGGGAGCAGATGGTGTAAACATTGACTTTGAAGCCCTTTCCGTGCAGACGGGAGTTCATTTTGTACAGTTTATCAAGGAGCTTTCCGTGCGCTGCCATAATGCGGGACTGGTGCTTTCGGTTGATAACCTGGTGCCTACTGCCATCACGGCTCATTACGACATTGAAAGTCAGGCGAAATTTGCGGATTACATAGTGATAATGACCTATGATGAGCATTACGCTGCAAGCAAGGAAGCGGGTTCCGTGGCTTCCATAGGATTTGTGAGAGATTCGATCACGAATACGGCCAAAGTCTGTGACAGATCCAGGATAATAATGGGATTGCCTTTTTACACAAGACTCTGGAAAACAACAGACAGCGGAGTGAGCTCCGAAGTCTATTCCATTACCGCAATGGAGAATTTCATTAAAAAGAACGGACTGAAGAAAGAATGGGATCCCATAACATGCCAGAATTACATCGAGTACTTAAAGAACAATGCAAAGTATCAGATGTGGTGTGAGGATTCCACATCCATATCATACAAATGCGCGGATGCCGTCAGCGGAGAGCTGGGGGGAGTGGCCGCATGGAGACTGGGACTTGAAAACCCTGACATTTGGTCTATAATAGATCAATACATTAAGTAACAAACGAAGGTGATCTTTTGAAAACCAAAGTAATAAAAATTGACAGAAAGCACATCGAAAAAGAAGCGTTTGCCGAGGCAGGCGAGATCTTAAGAAATGGCGGACTGGTGGCTTTTCCCACAGAAACGGTTTACGGACTGGGAGGAGACGGTCTGAACCCGGAAGCCTCAAAGAAGATATATGCAGCAAAGGGACGTCCTTCGGATAACCCGCTGATCATCCACATCGCAGATGTTGATGACATTAAAAAACTGGCGGTGGACATTCCCGAGTCCGCATGGAAGCTGGCAGAGAAGTTCTGGCCCGGTCCCATGACCATGATCCTTAACAGATCGGACATCGTTCCGAAGGAAACCACCGGAGGACTTGATACCGTTGCCATCCGTCTTCCTTCGGATGAGATAGCAAGGACTCTGATCAGGGAATCCCGTTGCTTTATAGCAGCCCCTTCCGCAAATTCTTCGGGAAGACCGTCACCCACAAGGGCAGAGCACGTGATCGAAGACCTTTCGGGAAAGATCGACATGGTGATCGACGGAGGCTCCTGTGATATCGGTCTGGAGTCCTCGATCATAGATCTCAGCGGAGAAAAACCTCTGATACTGAGGCCCGGCTTCATTACGAGAGAGGATTTCGAGGCTGTTACCAAAGGTGTGGAGTACGACCGCGCGGTTATTGCCAAAAGCCCCGAAAAGAACATTGTTGCAAAAGCTCCCGGAATGAAATACAGGCACTACGCTCCCAAGGGGAGCATCACCATCGTCGAAGGAGAGCCTTTAAAGGTGGCGGAATACATAAACAAAAGCGTTGCGGAGTTTGAAAGCAAAGGAGTCCGTACAGCAGTTATATGCTCGGATGAAAACCGCCACATGTACCGGTGCGAAAAGATCTACGATCTTGGTTCAAGAAAGCATGAGCTGGACATTACATCTCATCTGTTTGATGTATTGAGACAGTCGGACAGCGATGAGATCGGAGTGATCTTTGCGGAAAGCTTCGATGAACTCAGGCTGTCTCAGGCCATAATGAACAGACTGAGAAAAGCGGCAGGTTACAATACGGTCAGAGTTTAACGGCTTGTGGCGGAAGCCATGGGGCGATTGAAATTTAAAGAAAATGTGAGGAAAAAGATATGATAGCATTAGGATGCGATCACGGCGGATTTGAACTTATGCAGGAAGTAAAAAAGCACCTCGAAGAGAGAGGGCTTGAATACAGGGATTTTGGAACGGATTCTGCCAAATCCTGCGATTATCCTGTTTATGCAAAGGCTGTTGCAGAAGCTGTTCAGAAGGGAGAATGCGAGAAAGGGATACTGATCTGCGGAACAGGTATCGGCATTTCCATTACCGCAAACAAGTTTAAGGGAATACGCTGTGCTCTCTGTCACGACTGTTTCTCGGCAGAGGCCACAAGACTCCACAATGACGCCAACATTCTGGCGATGGGAGGAAGGGTCATCGGACCCGGTCACGCACTCAAGGTGGTGGATACTTTCCTGGACACACCCTTTTCAGGCGAGGAGCGTCATAAGAGAAGGATCTCGATGATCGAGAACTAAGTGGGAATTACGAATCTTTCGTCCGAACAGTCTATCTTTCCGTATCTGCCGTACAGCAGACGGAGATAGCTTTCGGCTGTGTGAAGGGCCCTATCCGTCATATCCGGCGTGATGAGGCCCGTTTTTTGTGCGTCCGCCAGCTCATCCATGTCTGCAACTTCAATGAGCCCGTTGGGGTTTACGATGATGTCGATCAAAAGATCCTGATAAACGATGGGAACAAATCCTGAACGGTTTTCAGTCAGAAGGAACTGATCCGCTCCGTTACGGAGTTTGCAGTTGTGATCCACATCCAGTGCTTCCGCGCCGCATTCAAAAACAATGTCACAGTACCAGTGAAGGAATCTGCCTTCATGGTCTATGATCCTGGAGATCTTAAGGCCCTTTTTTCTGTAGTAGGTGGAATAGCCCCCGGCAAAGTCGGGACGCGGTTTCAGTGATTTCCACCGGGTAACGATCTTTTCGTCATTGTAGGCGATCAGCTCATCATCCTTTAAAAACGTGAGTTCATTGGGGATGAAGCGACGTCGGAAAAGCAGGATTTTCTCGGACATAACGGACTCCTTTTAATGCACGACACAGTTTAGGCGCGAAATTGCAAATCTATTTCTTCCAGGTGCTGGGGCTGAAGAGCAGCAGCATGGGAATGATCTCAAGTCTTCCGAAAAGCATGTCTAAGATCATAACGGATTTTGATGTATAGGAGAACATGGAAAAGCTGTCTCCGACACAGATGTCACCGAGACCGACACCAATGTTGTTGTAGGTGGACATTACGGCGGCGAAGGTGGTAGTGAAATCAAATCCGTCAAGGGCGATTATCAAAGTCGATATAACAAGGATAAATACATAGGTGATGAACAATCTGTTTATGGAAGCGAGAACCTCCTCCGAAACAGCTTTGCCGTCATTTTTGATGGTGGTCACGCGATTCGGATGGATCTGCTTCCTTACGTCACGGCCTATCTGCTTGGTGAGAAGGATGATCCTGGCAACCTTAAATCCGCCTCCCGTGGATCCGGCACACCCGCCGATGAACATCAGTGTGAAAAAGATCACATGAGTAAAAACAGGCCATTCTCCGAAGTCGGCCACCGTGTATCCTGTGGTGGTCATTACGGATGCACATGAGAAGAAAACAGCGATCAGATTTTTTCCCGCACCGAAACCTTTTACCGCAAGATCGATGAGCATCAGTGCAACGGCTCCGAAGTAGATCCCGAAGTACCATCTGATCTCACTGAAATTGAAGGCTTCCCTGAAGCGCTTCAGAAGAAGCAGATAGTAGAATGAGAAGTTAAGGCCGAAGAGCAGCATGAAGACTGTGGTGACCACCTGCACGTAAGGTGAAAAAGAAGCCACCGAGTTGTTTCTTACGCCGAATCCGCCTGTTCCCGCGGTCCCGAAAGTGTGACATATGCTTTCGAAAACATTGATGGAGGGATCGAAAACTATCAGCAGGAATTCCGCCAAAGTGAGCGCAATGTAAAGCCCGTAAAGGATGAGGGCTGTCTTTTGCGCTTTCGGAACGAGTTTGCTGACTGTGGGCCCCGGGCTTTCAGCCTTCATGAGAGAAAGGGGTGAGCCTCCTGCCATGGGCATTATTGCAAGAATGAAGACAAGAACTCCCATTCCGCCCAGCCAGTGGGTAAAGCTTCTGAAAAACAGGTTGCAGTGCATTATGGACTCCACATCCGTAATGATGCTGGCTCCGGTGGTAGTAAATCCCGAAACTGTTTCGTAAACCGCATCCAGATAGTGGGGGATGTCTCCGGTGACTCTGAAGGGAACGGCTCCGATAAGACTCATTACGATCCAGCTGAGGGCTGTAGCCACGAAGCCTTCTTTTCCGTAAAACCCCTTTGACCTGTCTCTGTTTTTAACGAAGACCTTAATGATCAGAAACGCAACCAGGACGCAGACAAGTGCGAGCCCAAGGTAGACAGCTGCCCCGAAGTATTCTTTGTAGATCAGGCCGACCAGAGCCGGAAGAAGGAAGAAGATACCTTCAAGTCCGACAACGAAGCCCAATATTCTGATGACGCCTTTTGAATTCATAGTTTACCCCGAATCAGTCAAGTATATCTGTGATATCATCCAGACCCTTTACGGTGGTAACGATGATCACCGTATCGTTAAGCTGGATCATGTCGTTTCCGGAAGGAGTAATGAATTTCTTTCCGCGGACGATGGACGCCACCAGGATCGAAGGCTTGATCTTCAGATCCGCAAGGGGAACATTCAGAACCTCGTTCTCTTCGGAAATGGAGAATTCCAGTGCTTCTACTTTGCCGTCCATGAGCTCGTAGAGAGCTTCGACACTTGAACCGCTGTCCCGTCCCATTGAAGCGCGGACATGCTGAAGGATGTATTCCGCGGTGAGCTGTCTGGGAACGACAATGCTTCCGAGAGGGAGGGAGGCGATGATCTCGTCCTTTTCCAGCTTCTGGATCCTGGTGATCTGTTTGCACTCGGGAGCCACCTTGTTTGCGTAGAGTGACAGGAAAATGTTCTCTTCGTCAACGGTTGTGAGGGCAACAAAAGCATCCATGTTTTCGAGACCGTTTTCCAGCAGGGTGTCTCTGTTTTCCGCGTCTCCGTTAATGACCTCCGCCCGTGAAGAAAGCTGGGAACTGAGGACCTCGCACCGATTGCGGTCAAATTCTATGATCTTGACGTTGATCCCCGCATCGGAGAGCATTTCCGCAAGGTAGTATCCTGTTGTGCCTCCGCCGGCGATCATTACATTTTTTATGGTTTTTAAAGAAGAGTTGCTTACGCTGTTGTAAAATGTGGAGATATATGCCTTGGGAAGGATCACGGAGATCATGTCTCCCGCAGAGAGTACCGTGCTTCCGTTGGGGATGGAAACATTCCCCTCATGAACGAGAATGCATATAAGGACTTTACGGTCGAACTTCTTTGAAACATCAGCAACCTTCATCCCGTTCAAAATGGAATCTTCCGTAACCTTGACCTTAAGCAGTTCTATGCGTCCGTTGGCAAAAGCATCCACTTCCAAAGCGTTGGGGATGCTGATAAGGCTGTAGATCTCCTTGGCAGCGGCAAGCTCCGGGTTGATGACCATGGACATTCCGATGGCGTTTTTGAAGAAATTGCGCTCGGGAAGGTACTCGGGCTTTCTGACTCTGGCAATGGTAGAACAGTTGGGGTTTGCCTTCTTTGCAATCATGCAGCTGATCATGTTCATTTCATCTTCGCTGGTAACGGCGATGAGAATGTCTGCATTTTTCACACCGGCTTCCCTGAGAGCGGAAAATGTGGTTCCGTTTCCTACAACGGCCTGAATGTCAAGGTTTGCAAGAGGAGCCTGCAGCTTGTTCTCGTCCGAATCCACCAGGGTGACGTCATGGTTTTCTTTTGACAGATGTTCGGCGATGATGTAGCCCACTCGTCCGCATCCAACAATAATCACGTTCATATATCTTTCTCGTATCCTTTTTTGTGTATATATTTAAAACATTATATCACGTTGACATGTTTGGGGCAAGTGAAACGAAAACGGTACAAACCACTCTGTTTTCGGACTTGTTTAACAAAGTTTTAATACCTTTTTGACGGAAAGTGTGTTAGAATTATGTTAATGTGCTTGAATTGTAAGCTGCGGACGGTTTCAGACCCTGAAAAAAAGAAAGAGGCATTATGAAAAACACCATAGGAAAATCTCTTACAATGATACTGCAGATAGGGATTACAATGATGGTACCCATCTTCCTGTGCGTTGTCATCGCTGTCTGGCTGAACTCTTTGCTGGACACTGTGCTGTTTATGCCGATATTTCTTATCCTCGGGATCGGAGCCGCATTCAGAAATGCCTGGCTTCTTGTAAAAAGCTACACTAAAAACGACAAATCCACCGAAGCTGAAGCGAATCGTGAGATCCGGAGGCTCAGGGGAGAGGCCGAAAAGAAAAAGAAGAGCAAAGGGCAACAGCCGTAGGCTTACCGGGGGTTGTGAATGAAAAAAAGATTCATGGATGTGTTTTCCGATAAGGGCAAAAGAACAGCGTTTGATCTTGTTGCAGGGATTGTTCTGTATGACCTTTCGGCGCTGGTGATCGGAGCAGCGGTCAGACTTTTTTTTGATTTCAGCTACATGCCATATGCCCTGGGGATCATGGCAGGGATGGCGGTTGCGGTGTTTATGGTAATTCACATGTATGCGGTGCTTGAAAAAGCCGTTCTGTGTGACAAAAAGCAGGCAAAGACAAAAACAAAACTTGGAGCACTTTTGCGCATGGCAGTAATGGTGGCCGTGCTCATCCTGTCGGCATTGCTCCCCCAATTTGTTTCCATGTTGGGAGTGATCATCGGGATTTTGGCACTGAAGATTGCGGCATTAACTCAGCCGTTGATCGATAGATTTGTTTCTAAATTCGTGAAGAAGGAGGAATAGAAAGTGGTTTTAGCAGGGAACGCGACCCGAATCGCAGGTGAACTGTTGACCAAAGCCGCGGCGGAAGAGGAAGAACTTCAGCTGGGCGTCAACGGTCTCATCAAACTAAATATATTCGGGCATACGGCTTGGATCACCACGACCCACGTCAACATTCTGATCATTCTGGCGGTCATTTGCATTCTTGCACTGATAGCCAACAGAAAGATCAAGAAGATCGACGAGGATACGGTACCCGGCCCATTCCTTAACATTGTCGAGACCATCGTTGAACTGATCGACGGCTTGACAAGGAATAACATGGGCGAAAAGCACGGAGCAAAATTCTCGAACTACATCGGAACCTTGTTTGTGTATCTCATCTTTGCAAACCTTTCCGGACTGTTCGGACTCAGAGCTCCCACGGCGGACTACGGCGTGCCTTTGGGACTTGCTTTGATTACATTTGGTATCATTCATTACAATGGTTTCAAATATGAAAAAGCAGGGCACATCACAAAACTTTTCAAGCCTGTCGTACTTACGCCCATCAACATTATCGGAGAAATCGCAACACCCATGTCCATGTCTTTGCGTCTCTTCGGTAACGTAATGAGCGGAACCGTAATGCTCGGGCTTCTTTACGGATTGCTTCCGAAATTACTGAAGCTTTTCATATGGCCCGGATTCGGCTTCTTGCATGCATACTTTGACATATTCTCCGGTGCAATCCAGTCATATGTTTTTGCTATGCTTACCATGGTCTTCACGGCACAGTGCTTTGGAGATGAGAACTAAAAACGAATAACGAAAGAAAAACAATCAGGAGGAAGAAATTATGAGTAATATTACAGACAGAGGATTAATCTTAGCTTGCTCAGCTATCGGTGCGGGACTCGCAATGATCCCCGGTATCGGACCCGGTGTAGGTCAGGGTATCGCAGCCGGTCTCGGTGCCAATGCTGTAGGACGTAATCCCGGAGCAAAGGGCGACATCATGTCAACCATGCTTCTCGGACAGGCCGTAGCAGAAACAACAGGTCTTTACGGCTTTGCTACAGCCATCATCCTTATGTTTGCCAACCCGCTTATCGGAAAGCTTTGATCCAAAATAAACTTTGAAGGAGGCCGAAATGTACCATTTAGCAATATTGGAAAGTACTGTTGACAACAGAATTTTCGGACTCGATTTTCAATTGGGCTTTGATGCATTTGTACAAATGCTCGCGGTCGGTTTTCTGTTCTTTTTCCTTTCCTATGTTCTGTGGAATCCCGCAAGGAACATGCTTAACAAGCGCAAGGAAAAGATAAAGAACGAAATGGAAACAGCCAAGGCTGATATGGCAAAGGCCATGTCTTTAAAGAGCGAATATGAGAAAAAGCTTCAGAACGCTGACAAGGATGTTGACGAGATCCTTTCCGAGGGCAGAAAGAAAGCCCTCGCCCGTGAGAATCAGATTGTAGATGAGGCAAACGAGGAAGCAAGGAAGATCCGTGAACGCGCCGAACGTGAAATCGAACTGGAAAAGAGTAAAGTCAAAGACGAAGTTAAGCATGAGATGATCAATGTGGCAAGCGCCATTGCAGGTAAGTTTGTTGCAAAGGAGCTTGATGAAAAGGAACAGGCTAAACTAATCGATGACACACTTGAGGAAATGGGTGAGAATACATGGCAAAGCTGATATCAAATACATACGCAGAGGCTTTGTTTGAACTGGCTGCAGAAGAAAACAAAATAGACGACCTTTACGCACAGATTGATATGCTTGAAAAGCTTTTCTCGGAAAATCCCGATTTCATTAAACTGCTGACCCATCCGCAGATCACTGCGGAAGAAAAGATCACAACACTTGAGAAAACCCTTAAGGGAAGAGTGGACGATGAGATCGTCGGACTTTTAAGAGTTGTGACCTTAAAGGACAGGGCAGGTGAGATCAACGCCATATTCGATAATTTCCGTGCGAAGGTTTACGATCACAAAAAGATCGGTGTTGTTTATGTATCCTCCGCAACAGGACTCAATGAAGCCCAGAAAAAGAAGATCGAGGCAAAGCTGCTTAAGACGACAGGTTTTAAGAGCCTTGAAACACATTATTCCGTTGACGAAAGGCTTGTCGGCGGCATGGTGATCCGTATCGGAGACAGAGTTGTGGATTCTTCGGTCAGATCCAAGATAGAAAAGATGACCTCGGAGCTCCGTAAAGTGAGCCTGAGTTAGATGTGTAAAGAAAAATGAAAGGAAGGTGCCATAACCTTGAATTTAAGACCTGAAGAAATTAGTTCGGTTATAAAAGAGCAAATAAAGAATTATGCCGACAAGCTCGAAGTTTCCGATGTGGGTACGGTAATTCAGGTCGCAGACGGTATCGCACGTATTCACGGATTGGAAAAAGCCATGCAGGGCGAACTTCTTGAGTTCCCCGGAGAAGTTTACGGCATGGTTCTTAACCTTGAAGAGGATAACGTGGGTGCGGTACTCCTCGGCGATTCAAAGAGCATCTCGGAAGGCGATACGGTAAAGACAACCGGAAGGGTTGTTGAAGTACCGGTCGGCGACGCAATGCTGGGAAGAGTTGTAAATGCCCTCGGACAGCCCATTGACGGCAAGGGCCCCATCGCAACTACGAAATACAGGCAGATAGAACGTGTAGCATCCGGTGTTATTTCCAGAAAGTCGGTTGATACACCTCTTCAGACAGGTATCAAGGCCATCGACTCCATGATCCCCATCGGACGTGGTCAGCGTGAGCTCATCATCGGTGACCGTCAGACAGGTAAGACGGCTATCGCCATCGATACCATCATCAATCAGAAGGGACAGAACGTAAAATGCATATACGTAGCCATCGGCCAGAAGGCATCCACCGTTGCTTCCCTTGTTTCAACTCTTGAGGAATACGGTGCAATGGATTACACCACGGTTGTCGCAGCTACGGCATCCGAGCTTGCACCTCTTCAATACATAGCACCTTACTCCGGATGCGCCATCGGCGAAGAGTGGATGGAGGCAGGACAGGATGTCCTCGTTGTCTATGACGACCTTTCAAAGCATGCTGCCGCTTACCGTACACTTTCGCTCCTTTTGAAGCGCGCTCCCGGACGTGAAGCTTATCCCGGTGACGTTTTCTACCTCCACTCAAGACTTCTTGAGAGAGCTGCAAGACTTTCCGACGAATTCGGCGGAGGTTCCCTTACAGCCCTTCCCATCATCGAGACCCAGGCAGGCGACGTATCCGCTTACATTCCCACCAACGTAATTTCCATTACGGACGGTCAGATCTACCTCGAAACGGAAATGTTCAACTCCGGTTTCCGTCCCGCAGTTAACGCAGGACTTTCGGTTTCCAGAGTAGGTGGTTCCGCTCAGATCAAGGCCATGAAGAAGATCTCCGGACCCATCCGTATCGAGCTTGCACAGTACAGAGAACTGGCAGCCTTCGCACAGTTCGGATCCGATCTTGATGCCGACACTAAGGAAAAGCTGGAACAGGGCGCACGTATCAAGCAGGTGCTCAAGCAGCCTCAGTACAAGCCCATGCCCGTTGAAAAGCAGATCATCATAATATATGCAGCGGTAAACAAGTATCTTCTCGATATCGCAGTTGAAAAGGTTCAGGATTTCGAGAAAGAGCTGTTTGAATTCATAGACACCAAATACCCTGAGATCCCGGATAAGATTAAGACCGAGAAGGTTATTTCGGACGAAACCGATGCGGCTCTTAAGAAAGCTATCACGGAATTCAAGGCTCAATTCAGATAGGGAGCGTGACGTAAATGGCTTCGATGAGAGACATTAAAAGAAGAAAACAAAGCATTCAGAGCACGGGGCAGATAACCAAGGCTATGAAGCTTGTCTCCACTGTTAAGCTGCAGAAGTCCAAGAACAAGGCGGAAGAGACAAAGCCGTATTTCAGGCATATGTACGCTGCAATGTCCGAGATCCTTGCCAAGTCCGGAAACATAGATCATCCCTTCCTTAAGGGTGACCCTTCAAAGAAGAAAGGAATTATTGTTATTTCTTCCAACAGAGGACTTGCGGGAGGATATAATTCCAATATCGTAAAGCTTGTAATGAGTTCCGGCGTTTCCAAAGAGGACTGCGTGATCTACGCTGTCGGAAAAAAAGGAAAGGATGTTCTTGCAAGACGCGGTTATGAGATCGCCGAGGATTATTCCGAAGTTATGGGAGGACCGGTCTTTAACGATGCGATCCTTATCGGAAGAAAGGTTGTTCAGGACTTTAACGACGGAAAGATCGGAGAGATCTACCTCGCCTACACGGACTTTAAGAACACAGTGAGTCACATCCCCACATTTTCACAGCTCCTTCCCGTAAAAAGGACAGAGGCAGTGGAAGAGGAAAGTGAAAACGACAAGCTTCTGTTCATGAATTATGAACCGGAAGCCGAAGAAGCTTTGTCTATGATCATTCCGCTCTATATCAATTCCATGATATACGGTGGTCTGATGCAGGCATTCGCCAGTGAAAACGGTGCCAGAATGCAGGCAATGGATTCTGCTACAAACAATGCTACCGAGATGATCTCAGACCTGACTCTTAAATTCAATCGCGCCCGTCAGAGCGCCATTACTCAGGAGATCACGGAGATCGTCGGCGGTGCAAATGCAATAAGCTGATAAACTATTACATGTAAAGGAGTGAAAACAGTGGCTAAAATTGGTAAGATCACTCAGATTATCGGTGCGGTACTTGATATAAAATTCCCCAAGGAAGCTTTACCTGAGATCAACGAAGCCGTAAAGGTCAAATTCGGCGGAAAGGTTCTTACGGTAGAGGTTGCTCAGCATCTCGGAGACGATACCGTAAGATGTATCGCCATGGGACCTACCGACGGACTTGTCCGCGGTATGGAAGCTGAGGCTACGGGTGCTCCCATTACGGTTCCCGTCGGAGAGAACACCCTTGGAAGAATGTTCAACGTACTCGGTGAGCCGATCGATGAGAAGCCCGCACCCGAAAATGTAGAATACTTACCCATCCACAGAAAAGCACCTGCATTTGAGGAACAGTCCACAAAGGCAGAAATGCTTGAAACGGGCATTAAGGTTGTTGACCTTCTTTGTCCTTATCAAAAGGGTGGTAAGATCGGTCTTTTCGGTGGTGCAGGTGTAGGTAAAACCGTACTTATCCAGGAGCTCATCACAAACATCGCTACGGAGCACAACGGTTATTCCGTATTCACGGGCGTTGGTGAGCGTACAAGAGAAGGAAACGATCTTTATTATGAAATGAAGGAATCAGGCGTTCTGGAGAAGACCACCATGGTCTTCGGTCAGATGAACGAGCCCCCGGGGGCAAGAATGAGAGTAGGTCTTACGGGACTTACAATGGCCGAATACTTCCGTGATAAATCCGGAAAGGACGTACTTCTTTTCATCGATAACATTTTCCGTTTCACCCAGGCAGGTTCCGAAGTGTCCGCACTTCTCGGACGTATGCCTTCCGCAGTAGGTTATCAGCCTACTTTGCAGACGGAAATGGGCGCATTGCAGGAAAGGATCACATCCACACGAAACGGTTCCATCACATCCGTTCAGGCTGTATACGTTCCTGCAGATGACTACACAGACCCTGCTCCCGCAACAACATTTGCTCACCTTGATGCAACGACTGCTCTTTCCAGATCCATCGTTGAGCTGGGTATCTATCCTGCGGTTGATCCTCTCGAGTCGACTTCCAGGATCCTTGATCCCAGGATCGTAGGTGAAGAGCATTACCGTGTTGCCCGCGGTGTTCAGGAGATTTTGCAGCGCTATAAGGAATTACAGGATATCATCGCCATCCTCGGTATGGACGAACTGTCCGAAGAAGACAAACTTCTCGTTGCCCGTGCAAGAAGGGTTCAGAGATTCCTCTCTCAGCCTTTCCATGTAGCAGAGCAGTTTACGGGTCTTGAAGGACGTTACGTTCCCATTTCCGAAACCATCAGAGGTTTCAGTGAGATACTTGAAGGAAAGTACGATGACATTCCGGAAAGCTACTTCCTCAATGCGGGAAGCATAGATGATGTTATTGCGAGAACGAAAAAGTAGGAGGTAGTGCCATGGCAGATGACAGTAAACTCCTGAAACTTCGCGTGATCAGCCCTGACAGGATCTTCTTCGAGGGAGATACTGATTTTGTGGAGCTCAGAACCTCCGAAGGCGAGATCGGTGTTTACAAAGCACACATCCCTCTGACTGCTATTCTTGTTCCGGGACTTTTAAAGATCCATCTTGACGGTAAAGTTAAGATCGCCGCTCTTCACAACGGCTTTGTGGAGATCCTGCCGGACAGCATCACTGTCCTTGCCGAATCCGCCGAATGGCCCGAAGAGATCGACATCGAGCGTGCGCAGAATGCAAAGAAGCGTGCGGAAGACAGACTCAGGAGCGGAGACGAGAATGTTAATGTGGCAAGAGCGGAGCTTGCGCTTCGTAAGGCACTCATTCGTATCGAAGCATCCGGATTTTCGGAAAAATAAAAATATCGCTGTAGGCATATGCTTACAGCGAATTTTTTTTTATCTGTCCGTTATCACCCAGAACACATTTCCGTTCAGTCTCAATTCTTCCGTGAGGAATTCGATCGGATCGGAAGTTTCGAGACCCGTATCTCTGTCAATGTAAGTAATGAAGTAGGGTGTGTACTCCGTAATGATTATCACTCTGTCGGGGGAGGGCATTGCGTACACCGGCAGATCCTTGTAAACATAGTACAGAACCTCTGAAAGTGTTGCGCCGGTGAGGGAAATGGTATCGGAAAATCCGTTAGCCAGATATCCCTTTGCGGTCTCCACGGTGGCTTTTGAAACAGAAGCATTTTTGTTCATTACGCCTCTTTCCCAAATGGGGAATCCGCTGCTGTCTGTGACCACACCGATGTTTTCGATGCTGTCGGCGAGCTTGATGGCTTCCGTCAGATTGTTTCTGATCCCCAGGATCTCTCCGTAGGAATAGATCTCGTACTGCCCGACATTTGTTTCAAGGGCATCGATCCTTACTGTGGTGCTGGATGCGATGACAGTGATCTTGGCGCTTCCGACCTGAGGAAGCGCATTAAGGTAGTAGCCGTAAGGAAGGGAGATGTAGTACTCATCCATCATCTTCTTTGTGACGCGGACGTCAATGGAAAAGCTGTCAGTGTTCTTTTCGTTGTAGATCAGAATGTAATCGTCCGGGGCAGGCACAAGTCCCTCATCATCCGCACCTTTTTTGACACGGTAAAGATGAATGGATGTATCCGTTGCTTCCGCATCGGTAATGAAGCAGTCATCCGAGGTGTAATCCTTAAGGATCGTCTCATCTTTGTTCATGATACAAAGATTGGTCACGGGATAGTAGACGGTACCGTCGGAGTAGCGTGCCGTGTCCGCAGTATGTCCAAGGCCGCACACCATGTTGGCACCGATGGAATCAAAGAGCAGGAGCACGTCGAATCCCTCTTTACGAATGGGTTTTATATAGTCCTTTTCGGGGAAAAGGATAAAGATCTCCGATGGATTGGCATCTTCCTGCCATGCATAGTAGGACTCCTCGCGACAGAATACGCTTGAAACGATGGGGGCTTCCGATAAGGTCAGCAGGCTTCCGGTGGTCAGGTTGTAGGAATAGAGTGTTTCATAAGCCGTAAAGTAGAATATATCTGATGTGTTCAGGTAGGCAAAGCCTCCCATTTCCGCACGCATATGCTGGAAGGGCTCTGAAATGGGAATGTAGATAAGCTCTTTGATCCTGTTTTCCGATCTGTAGTAATCGTAAAGTAAAACACCGGTTTTTCCTTCGTATTCACCGTTGTTAAAGTAACCGTAGACCATAAAAGCCACATCCCCGTTTTCATCCATTCGGAGGATCTTGATCTCATGCTGGTCATAGACGTCCGACGGAGTCTTGCTGCCCTTGTCCATTGAGAAGACGGTGATGATCTCATTTTCCGCTACATTATAATAGTAGAGGGTATGGTTCCTTACAAAGCACATCATGCTGTTGTCGGAGGTGGAAAAAATGTCTGCGGATCTTGAAGAAGAGATGCCCAGCTTCAGCTGATCCATTGCAATACTTGCCAGGGCGGGATCAAAAGAGGCTTCCAGATCTCTTTCGTAATTCATGAGGAAGACGTAATTGCTTCCGATGTTTACTCTGAATTTCTCGGTCACAAGATAAGTTTCAGATCCCGAGTCCGTTTCCATTACAACTGAGTAGGTCAGTCTTGCCACCATTATGTACTTGTAAAGCTCGGTAATGGTGATGGTCACATCGGAAACAAGGGCGGGCTTCAGGTCTCCCCAGCAGACCATGTAGTAGGAATCATAGATGTCCACATGTGAGTAGGTGGTACCCTCATCACGGTAAGTACTTTCAAGATAAGGGATGACAAATTCAAGATTTTTGTTCCTGCAGGCTTCCGAGAAGTTAAGAACGAAATTGACTTTTTCGTTAAAGAAAGCTTCATCGTATTGTTTGAAGCGGTAATAGTAATAGATCCTTCTGCTTTCTGAAGTGATCAGGATCAGCTCCGTTACGTATTCCCTGGCGGGAATGATCTCGCATTCAAGCTTCAGTCTTGTGTTTTTGCCTCCGTCAGTGTAATCGAAAGCACTGATCTGTCCTTCAGCCACATTTTCGCCTGTGGCAGTGTCGTAAACGTTATAGAGAAGCTTTCTGACATCGGACTCGCGTTCGTTGATAATAAGCTTTACGGCCTTGTCCTCCTCGAGAGAGACAAAGCTTTCACGTACCGAAAGAGGATTTAGTTCGGCAGTGTAACCATACAGCCTGTTCACTGTTACTCCGTCGCTCTCAAGGGATACGATGGGAAGTCGACAGCCTTCGGGATCCGTCACCTCCACCTGTTCATCTGACATGGTTTCGGTCATCCTGCTTCCGAAAAAGAACAAAGCTGCTATAAACAATGCTATAAAGTATATGCTCTTAATAAAGTATTTCATATTAACCCTTTGATCCTAATGTGATGAAGAGACGCCTTCCGTATCACAGCGGTCAGAAGGAGCCGGTCTTCAGTATATCACATTCCGTACGAGGGATAAACATAAAGTTTCAACGGTAAGACTTGATAAGAAATCCTTACAGTGATAAAATAAAGTGCTGCTATTTTGATTGAAATAAAGTTATAAAGATAATGAGAGGTTGAATAATGAAACTATTGTCAATTGCGATCCCGTGCTACAATTCAGCGGCATATATGGCTCATGCTGTAGAGTCTGCGCTTGCCGGCGGAGAAGATGTTGAAGTTTTGATAGTGGATGACGGTTCATCCGATGATACATATAAGATCGGTCTTTCCTATGCCGAGAAGTACCCTACCTGCGTCAAGGTCATACACAAGGAAAACGGTGGGCATGGAAGCGCCGTAAATGCGGGACTTGAGGAAGCTGAAGGACTCTATTTTAAGGTCTGCGACTCTGATGACTGGTTCAAGGAGAGCGCCTATCTAAAGGCGCTTGCAGTACTTCGAGAGATGGTTTCCAACGGGACAGCGCTGGATATGCTTATATGCAATTATGTGTATGAAAAGGTGGGAGAGAGCAAAAAGAAAGTGATCAACTACCGTTCGGCATTTCCTACGGATCGCATTTTTACATGGGATGAAGTTGGGCATTTTAAGACAGGGCAGTACATCCTCATGCACTCGGTGATCTACCGTACAAAAATGCTGAGAGAGTGCGGTCTGAAGCTTCCGGAACATTGCTTCTACGTTGACAACATCTACGTCTACTACCCGCTTCCCTATGTTAAGTCCATGTACTATCTTGATGAGAATCTCTACCGTTATTTTATCGGAAGAGATGACCAGTCTGTCAGCGAGGCGAACATGATGAAACGTATCGATCAGCAGCTGAAGGTGAACAAGCTGATGATCGAGATGTATGATCTCACAAAGATCAAAAACAAGAGACTCAGGATCTATATGACCAAGTATCTTGGCATAATGATGACCATTTCTTCGGTATTCCTCATGAAGCTGGGGGATGAGGAGAGTGAGAACAAGAAAAATGAACTTTGGGATTTCTTAAAGCAAAAAAACAGGCACCTTTACAACCGTATCAGTGCCACTTTCCTGGGCACGGCATGTAAGACAAGGAGCCGTGCGGGACAGGAGATCGTTAAAGCCGGCTACGTGGTAGCCAACAAGATATTCAAGTTTAATTAAGCATGCAGCAGGAGCTCTTCGTGCCGAACATCTGCTTCCACCTTGAGGAATTTGGGGTTGTAAGCCAGAACGTAGAGCCCGAAGCTGAGTACTATGCTGCAGATACCGTCAAAGCAGGAATGCTGCTTTAAAAGAACGGTTGATGCGCAGATGCTGACGCAGAGAACGGCACTTAAGATGCGGAGCCACTTCTTGCCGGCAAGAGCCTCACTCTTTCCGATGGCGATGGTCGCTCCGATGGAGTTCAGAACATGTATGCTCGGGCAGACATTTGTGGGTGTGTCGATGGCGTAAAGCCCCCGCACCATGTCAATAAAAATGTTGTCTCTTCCCAGAGCATCCAGATCGGGACGGAGATTGATCCCGTTGGGCCAGATCTGGCAGACAAAGAGGCTGATGGTCATTCCCGTAAAGAGAAAGATGCAATAGCGGTAAAAATCTCTGCGGTTGGTGAAAAAAAAGTAGATACCCACTGCGAAGATGTATGCAAACCATGCAAAATAAGGTATTATGAAATACTCGCAAAAGGGTATTTTTGAGTCCGGTAAGAAATTGATTATATGCATATGGTTTGGTGATGTGGTACACTCTAAGTGCGTGAACCATAAAAGATAAAACGGTACATACAGGAGAGCCCATGCGTGGCGGTATCTGCGGATCAGACCGCGGGCGCCCTTTAAACTATTCTTCATAATGTCAACTCCGGTTTATTTTAAACTTACCATTATATTATCAATGCTGTAAAGTGTTAAACATCTGCTTCGGTAATTTTATCACTCATATTCGAGATTTTCAATAGGTCAAAGGTCGGAATAGGGTTGCGGGGTGTGAACGGCAACCTGTAACCGGCAACTTTCGGATACAATGCATTCCGACAAAAAGAAAGGCGGGTTTATATGGCAAAACGTGTATTTATGATCGTACTGGACAGCGTGGGTATCGGTGAGATGCCGGATGCTCATCTGTGGGGAGATGAGGGAAGCAATACCATCAGAAGCTGTTCCAAAGATCCCAATTTCTACCTTCCCAATGCGGAGGCCTACGGGCTCTTTGAACTTGAAGGCATAGACGACCTTAAGGGCGTAAATCTTCCCAAAGATCTTGATGTGAAGGCGCTTGCAAAGAAACCTTCTTTCGTTGCAAGAATGGCTGAGGCTTCAAACGGGAAGGATACGACCACGGGGCACTGGGAAATGGCAGGACTTATTTCAAAGGAACCCATGCCCACCTTCCCCGACGGTTTTCCCGATGAACTTCTGGAGGAGTTTTCAAAAAGAACAGGGCGCAAGGTCCTTTGCAACAAGCCTTATTCCGGAACAGAGGTCATTAAGGACTACGGAAAAGAGGCCTGTGAGACCGGAGCACTCATTGTTTACACATCTGCGGATTCCGTTTTCCAGATCGCAGCTCACGAAGCTGTGGTTCCCATCGGAGAACTTTACAGATATTGCGAGATCGCTCGCGAACTCTGCACCGGAAAGTACGGCGTAGGCCGTGTCATCGCAAGACCTTTTGAAGGGGAATGGCCCTACACAAGAACAGTCAGAAGACATGATTATTCGCTTGTTCCGCCGAGAAAGACGATACTGAATTACATTTCCGAAGCGGGAAAGGATGTACTTGCCATAGGCAAGATCAACGATATTTTCGCAGGCAGCGGTGTGACAAAGATGGTCCGTACCATCAATAACCCCGACGGTATAGAAAAAACACTTGAATGGATGGATCTTGACTTTGACGGCCTTTGCTTTGTCAACCTGGTGGATACGGACATGATCTACGGTCACAGAAATGATGTGCCCGGTTACGCCAAGGCCATCAGCTATTTTGATTCAAAGCTTCCGGAGATCGTTGCCAAGCTTCGACCCGATGATATACTTTTCATTACCGCAGATCACGGATGTGATCCCGGAACACCCTCCACCGATCATTCAAGGGAGTATGTTGGGGTAATGGGCATAGGCGATCATCTTAAAAAAGGTGTGAACCTGGGGACGAGAAGTACTTTTGCAGACACCGGAGCAACTATACTTGATTACCTCGGAGTTAAGGGAGAGGTTGAAGGAGAGTCCTATCTTAAGGATATACTCGCTTGAACGCATCGTAAGATACGTTTCACACAGATATTATACTTAATGCAAAGTGTGCAAATGCCGCACTTTCATAATAAAAGGGTTTAAGAAAGGTTAATACAAGATGAAGAAACTTAAAAACATTGCCATAGGCAAGAGATTACTCATCATTACCGCCAGTGTGCTTGCAGTGGTAGCATTTATCCTTGCAATTGCCATAGCGGTCATTTCCAACACGAAGATCGGGGGAAAGCATTATCATAATATCACCAGGAACAAGGATCTGGTTTCCGACATCTCTCCTTCTCAGGGATATGTGCTGAAGGCTTATGCAGATGCGTACATGTATCTTGCGAATGAAAACGTACTTACACGTTTTAACATAGAGACGGAGATCGGAGAACTTAAGGAACAATATATTGCATGGAACGAAGAGATGAAAAATAATTTCGATCCCGAGTCGCCCATGTATGGCTTCATTTTTGATGAAGCTTACACCTATGGTGTTGCAGTGTTTGAGACCATTGAGAATATGATGATCCCTTACGCAAAGGAAAAGAACGATGCGCTCATAAGCATTGCAAAAACTTCGATAAACAGCCAGTTCAAGCTTCACGAGAATGCTCTTCAGAGCGGTATTGAGGCTGCCAACGTGGAGGTTGAGGCTGCGGAAAAAAATGCTAACAGGACCATCGTATTGGGCTTTGTTACTATCGTCATCGCTACTCTTCTGGCAGCGGGTTTTTCCTTTGTTGTTGTAAGGTTCATCTCGAGATCCTTAAAAGAGGAGATCGATTCTGCCAACAGCATTGTTGAAAGGATCGCTAACGGTGAGATGGATGTGATGTTCACCTCCGACATGAAAACGAAGGACGAGTTCGGTGTTCTTGCGGGTAACATTGAGAGAACTTTGGGACTTCTTACCAATTACAGTGATTATATTAAGGAGATCGCATCGATCCTCGGCGAAATGGCACAGGGCAGGATGAAAGTTGAATTTGAACATGATTTCAGGGGAGAATTTGCTACAGTGAAGACTGCACTCCTCGGAATCTCGGAATCTCTGGGTGAAGTGCTCAAAGGTATCGATGATACAGCCGACATGGTTGCGAACAAATCCGGAGACGTGGCAAGCCTTGCAACATCACTTTCGGACGGTGCCAGAGACCAGGTTGCCACCATCGAGGAACTTTCCGCAAATGTTGAAGAGATCACAGCAACTTCGAACCTCAATACTCAGAGCGCTACACAGGCTGCAAAGGATACAGATAAAGTTATGGATTCCATTGCCAAGTGCAACAGCGAAATGACGGAACTTCTTGAAGCCATGAAGCAGATCATCGTGCAGACAGATGAGATCGTTTCCGTAACCCAGGCCATCGAAGAGATCGCGGATCAGACAAACCTTCTTTCCCTCAACGCTTCCATCGAAGCAGCAAGAGCCGGAGAAGCCGGAAGGGGCTTTGCGGTCGTTGCAAATGAGGTGGGTGCGCTGGCTGCCGACACTGTCAAAGCCGTAGCAAACACCAACAGTCTTGCTGAGAACACTAAGGCAGCCGTTGCAAAAGGTAATGAGGTGGTAAAGAGGACCGCCGACACCTTAAATGAGGTTACTGAAGGGGCCAAGAACATCGTTAAGCTTATGGAAGAGATCTCAAAGGCTTCCGAGCACCAGACTGATTCACTTGAAGAGTTCACCGTGGGCATTACTTCCATTGCTGAGATCGTCGACAATTCCGCAAAGTCCTCCGAAGAAAGTGCAGGAGCAAGTGAGGAACTTAAGAATTACGCTTACAGGCTTAGAGACCTGACAAGCAAGTTCGAAATATAATAGGAAACAAGTAAGAAAAAAATTGCTTGACTTCTAAAAAAAGCCGTGATAAAATCTACAGGCTTATGGAAGCAAGCGATTTTTTTTTGTTGAAAAAAATAGGCTATTTCAACAAAAAGCGACAAACTAGAAAATATGGAGGTGGAAGTCGTGCGAGTTAAAATCACATTGGCATGTACAGAGTGCAAGCAGCGCAACTACAACATGACAAAAGACAAGAAAGAACATCCGGACAGGATGGAAACTAACAAGTATTGCAGATTCTGCAAGCGTCACACATTACACAAGGAAACAAAATAATTGCCGTCTTTTTGGCAGAAAGGTAAAACTATGGCAGAAGCAACTACTAAAGAAAAGGGTCGCATCAGACGCTGGTGGAAAGGTCTTAAAGCCGAGTTCAAAAAGATCGTTTGGCCCGACAGAGAATCCGTCGTCAAAGAGACTGCTGCTGTTATTGTCATCACCATTATTTTGAGCCTGATTATTGCTTTGCTTGATCTGGGCGTTAAGAATCTTATCGACCTGATCTTGAACATTGGCGCGTAATCGGTAATGTGGAGGTAACTATGGCAGACGCTAAGTGGTACATTGCTCATACCTATTCCGGGTATGAAAATAAGGTAAAGACAAGTCTTGAAATGACCGTTCAAAACCGCGGACTTGAGGATCAGATCCTTGAGGTTGCCGTTCCCACAGAGAAGGCTATCGAGGTTAAGGATGGGGTTAAGAAGACGGTTGAACGTAAGATGTTCCCCGGTTATGTACTTGTTCACATGGACATGAACGATGAAACATGGTACGTTGTCAGAAACACAAGAGGTGTTACCGGGTTTGTTGGTCCGGGTTCCAAGCCTGTTCCGCTTACGGACGCTGAGGTTAAGAACATAGGACTTGACAGAACACAGGGAGGAAAGCCCGCAGAGATCGAGCTTGACTTCAAGGTTGGCGACACAGTTATGATCCTTGAGGGTAACTGGGAGAACAAGAGCGGTATCGTTCAGCAGATCAACGAACACAAACAGACAGTTATCATCTCAATCGAAATGTTTGGCCGTGAAACACCGGTTGAACTTGCATTTACGGCAGTAAAGGCAGAAAAGTACTAATGATGTCACGGCTCCGGTCGTGATGAGTGGGAGGAAGGACACGTTTTTGGTGTCAGACTCCGATAATACCACATTTAGGAGGTAAATCTACAATGGCAAAGAAAATTGAAGGCTATATCAAATTACAGATCCCTGCAGCTAAGGCAACTCCGGCTCCTCCGGTTGGTCCTGCACTTGGCCAGCATGGTGTAAACATTCCTCAGTTTACAAAGGAATTCAACGCAAGAACAGCAGATCAGGCAGGCATGATCATTCCCGTAGTTATTACGGTTTATTCCGACAGAAGCTTTACTTTCATCACTAAGACACCCCCTGCAGCAGTTCTCTTAAAGAAGGCATGCAATCTCCAGTCCGCATCCGGTGCTCCCAACAAGAACAAGGTTGCTAAGATCAAGAGAAGCGAAGTTGAGAAGATCGCTCAGCTCAAGATGCCCGATCTCAATGCAGGAAGCCTTGAAGCAGCTACAAGCATGATCGCAGGTACTGCAAGAAGCATGGGAATTGAAGTTGTTGAAGGCTAAATCTTACGTTGAATAACGTGGGAGGACAGATCGTACATACGATCATTATTCCGCAAATACCACATAGGAGGTTATAAAATGAAAAGAGGAAAGAAATATCAGGACGCAGTTAAAGCTTACACAAAGTCCCAGCAGTATGAAGTTGCTGAAGCTGTAAGCATCGTTAAAAAGAATGCAGTAGCAAAATTCGATGAGACAATCGAAACACATATCAGACTCGGTGTTGACGGACGTCACGCTGACCAGCAGGTTCGTGGTGCAGTTGTACTTCCTCACGGAACAGGTAAGACTGTTCGTGTACTTGTATTCGCAAAGGGCGATAAGGTAAACGAAGCACAGGCTGCAGGCGCAGATTATGTTGGCGGAGATGAGCTCATTCCCAGAATCCAGAATGAAGGATGGCTTGATTTCGACGTTGTTGTTGCAACTCCCGACATGATGGGTGTAGTTGGTCGTCTCGGTAAGGTTCTCGGACCCAAGGGCTTAATGCCTAACCCCAAGGCAGGAACAGTTACAATGAACGTTGCAGCTGCAATTGCAGACATCAAAGCAGGTAAAGTAGAGTACAGACTTGACAAGGCAAACATCATCCATTGCGCAGTCGGAAAGGCTTCCTTTACCGAAGAACAACTCGCAGAAAACTTCCAGACGCTGTTAAATGCAATCACAAAGGCAAAGCCTGCTACAGCTAAGGGTCAGTACTATAAGAGCATCACTCTTACATCTACAATGGGCCCCGGCGTAAAGGTTAGCGCTGCAAAGTTACAGTAATCCAAATTTAAATTTGTGATTGACATAATATAAAATATGATATATAATTCGCGGGTGTCATGAAAATGACATCCGTGAGATATATAACTACCGAAGACAGCAGGTGAGGGAAACCTCGTAAGAACTAAAACGCCTGCCGAGGGAAAAGATATGTTTGATGATTATTCAGACTGCTTGACCGTTCGGTTGGCAGTCTTTTCTTTTATAAAGAAAGGCTGCAAAGAAATCTATAAAGGAGGTTACCGATATGGCAAAAGTAGAAATCAAAGCACCCATCATTGACGAGATTAAGGAGATCGTTGCCAAGGCATCATCTGCAGTTCTTGTTGATTACCGTGGACTTACAGTTGCCGAGGACACAGCTCTTCGTAAAGAGCTTCGTGAAGCCGGTGTTGTATACAAGGTATACAAGAACACTTACCTTAAGCGTGCATTTGAAGGAACAGATTTCGCACAGCTCGACAATGAGCTTGAGGGACCTACAGCTATCGCATTCGGCATTGACGATGCAACAGCTCCCGCAAGAATCATTGCAAAGCACATTGAGAAGATCGAAGCATTAACATTTAAGTCCGGCGTTGTTGAGGGCACATACTACGATGTTAAGGGCCTTGATAAGCTTTCCAAGATCCCTTCGAGAGAAGTTCTCATTTCCAAACTTCTTGGCAGCATGCAGGCTCCCATTGCAAACATGGCAAGAGTTCTCAAGCAGATCGCAGAGAAGCAGGACGGCGGAAACGAGGCAGCTTAATCACAGCTTTCTCAAAAACGTTTGTTACGAACAAACAATTATCATTGCAGCTTAGTGCTGCGTAGTTTATCAAAAAATCCACAGGAGGATAAAAAAATGACAACACAGGAATTTATCGATGCCATTAAGGGCATGACAGTATTAGAGTTAAACGATCTCGTAAAGGCTTGCGAGGAAGAGTTCGGCGTTTCTGCAGCAGCAGGCGTTG
>JAEEGK010000536.1_pt1 | contig 94759 bp, 44 predicted proteins | sample 8958771 | NCBI WGS metagenome assembly JAEEGK01 (sample SAMN16246547, study PRJNA631951) | gut metagenome | biome: gut microbiome; feature: rumen; material: SC-attached | host: Bos | place: Iran: Karaj | collected 2018-10
CATCGTCGATGCCCAGTCAGCCCTCATTCTCCACGACTAATTGGTATATCGTAGGAAAGGCGTAGGGAAATGGTAGGGAAATGGTAGGGAAATGGTAGGGAAATGGTAGGAATATCGTAGGGATATCATCATCCCTACGATTTATTTTAATTTTGCATTCTTTTCGATGGTCCAGTCCTTACGTTTGAGGAGGGCTGGCTTTTTACCTTTGAACAGCTTCTCGGCTTGCTTGTCGCCCTTCAGCTGCCAGTCGAGCCAGGCCAGAGCAACCACAGTGAACTCACCGCCATGGGGCTCACGATAGGTGCCGCCATGCCCTACAGGGTAGTTGACGGCACAGGCTGGTACATGCTTGATACGATGGAAGTCGTCCATACCATTACCATAGGCGATATCGGTCTCACCACCCAGTATATATATAACAGGTGTATGGATTTCATTCAACTTCTCCTTGGGAGGCATGGGCATACCGCCTACTGCCTGGGCAGTATTCTGCTGGTTGAAGAGACCGCTATTGCAAATCATCAGCGATTTGATGCGTGGGTCGGCACAGTTGAAGAGGGTCTGCAGGCCGCCACACGACATGCCCGACACACAGATACTCTTCACGTCAATCTTCTGATAGAAGGGCGACTCCGGGTCGGCATTCTGCGCGATAGCCCAGTCGATAGACTCTATCTGCTGCTCTGATCGCGACATAGGACCTTTATACCACTCATCGTCCATGGGGATGATGCCTGTGGCCAGCACCAGATAGCCATGCGATGCAATCTCGTTGAGAAAGTTCATGTGCTCGAAAGGTGAGTTGGCGCAAGCACCGTTACCCCATACCAGTACAGGCAGTGGGTGCTGGGCATCGAACTGCGACAGGTCCTGTGGACAGAACACGGTGTGTTCCTTCAGTCCGGGCACCTCCTTCATGATGGCCTTATAGGCACCGGTACCACCATGCTCGATGATGCGCTCCTTCAGCATCACATCCTGCAGGAAGGTCACCATCTTCTTCAGATTCTCCTTGGTGTACATGGCTGGTCCGCCATGACTGCCCTCGGGCACAAAGGTGGCCTCGGTCTTCACACCAGCCGCTGTCAGCTGCTCGTAGAACTGCTTGCCCTGACAGCAAGGCACCACATTGTCCTTCTCGCCATGGAAGATGATGATGGGCGGATCATAGCTGTCGATATAGTTGGTAGCACTCAGACTCAGGTACTTATCGGGTTCCTTGTCCAACTTTGAGTTCAACAGCACGTCCTCGGGGCTGTTCTCACCCATCGTCATGTGCTCACCACAGTCCATGGCAGTCAGATCGACAGGTCCCGACCAGTCGCAAGCGGCATTCACCTCACTGCTCTGGCACAGATACTTGCCCACATGGCCCTCCAGGTCGATATCCACCGTGCCCACCTTCAGGTGCTTCACACCACTGGTGGTGGCAGCTATCGAAGACAGATGACCCCCCGAAGAGAAACCGCTGGTGGCGATAAACGAGGTGTCGAACTGATATTTCTCAGCCTCGCCACGAACGAAGCGGATGACGGCACGGATGTCATGAATCTGTGCAGGCCACTTGGCATCCATGCTCGAACGGTGGTTGGGACAAACCACAGCAAAGCCAGCATCCAACAGACTCTTCACAATGGTACCTAAGTCAGCTGCGCCCTTACTGTTGTTGCTGAACCAGGCACTGCCATAGATATGGATGACCACGGGATAAGAAGCCTGTTTCTTCTTGGGGAGATAGATATCGCAGGTGTGATAGGCCTTATCATCACCTGCATAGTTCACATCCTTCCACTCCTGCGAGGTCTCCAACTTCACCTGAGGAGCCTGAAAACCTCCGAACCCGCCTGCAGGCTGAGCCACCGCAACAGCCGTGAGGCAACACATACATACTGAAAGTATAATCTTTTTCATTTGATTAATGTTTTAGAATAAACGTGTATAGCATCCGTTTTAGTATTTTTCCCTAACAGAAACTTATCGATAAAAGCCTGCACCTCAGGCCACTGGCATTCGGGCAGCTGGCAGTGTCCATGACCACCCACGATGCTCCAGCCCATACGGTCGGCAATGCCAAAGCGTTCCCACACCTTTCTGGCAGCCTGAGCAGATACCAGCATAGCCTCATCTGCCAGCCATTTGAAGTCGGGATTGCCCAACAGCAACAAGGCACGCGGACAGATCAGGGCACACAACTCGTGCTGGTCGTAGGGCAGCTGGTACACGCTGTCGCCATGGAAATTCTCACGCTGACTCTCCAGGAACCAGTGGTAGTCGGTCTTGTCCAGATTCTCCACTCCATCCTGCAGATGCGACACACGCCAGACAGCAGCGCCACCGCCACCAGGCTCCTGAGCGATGGTGAGTGCCACGCGCTCGTCGAAGGCACCGCAATAGAGTGCCATCTTACCTGCATACGAGCAACCAGTCACACCAATACGCTTGGTATCGATCTTTGTCACCTCAGGACCTAACAGTTCCAGTCCATCTATCAACCGACTGAAGCCCCAAGCCCACTCACTATAGGCACCGTTATCCTTCAGGTGTGGATATAGTCTGTCGAAGTTGTGCTCTCCACGCTCGTGGTGCTTGCCCCACTGGCCGTAGTCGTTCACCTGCTTCTCGTGGAAGTTCATCGTTGCGATGGGACGATCGCCAAACAGCTGGCGTGGCAGTGCGATCATGCTCGAGCCAATCATCAGTGCATACGGCGCCTGGCCGGTCTTCGGATAGGTGATGACTGAACTCAGGGTGAGTGTCTGTCCGTTCACCGTCACATCCACGATGAGGGTGTCGCCACTCATGCGCGCCTTCACCTGCTCCTTTTCTACAGCGGGTTTCTCACCGATGCCGTAATACTGTATCAGCGCAGCGATCTCACTGCGACGACGCGACCAGTCGCCAAAGCCTTTCACACCTTCCAACGGATCGGGCAGATCCTCGATAACCGGCAACTCACTGGCCTTGGGCATGGCTGGTTTGGCAAACAGGACACCCGTATGCTCTACCGGGTAGCTTAAAGGTAGTTGGCTACCCTCTTGCGCCTGCGCGCAGAGGGCAGCACAACACCATACAATAGTTGATATAGTTTTGTTCATTTTCTCTTGATATCTATCAGTAACTTTACCAATGCCCTGCGACGCTGACTCCAGGTAGGATAGTCGTTGGCATCCAACTTATTCAATTTAAATCCAGGCATCTGCATGCCACCCTGCTGACCGAAGTCCTGTGTGCTGACCGTGATGATACAGGGTTTAGCTTTCCCGTCAGCGATCAGACGGTCCACTATCGCGTCGACACCGCCCACCTTAAACCAGCTCTCTACCGTTTCACCCTCTGCAGGAACCAATTGGATAAAAGCAGGCATCACGCCCATCTGCATACCGGGCGACGTATAGAAGGCGGTGTGATGCTGCAGGTCGTAGCCCACACGTCCGTGAGCGATATCGCCTTGTGAGGCGAAGTTGAAAGGCGACTTCGGATTGTCAGCAATGCTATATTTAAATCCGAGGTCGGGCGAGATAAACATATTGCTGGGGTCGGTCACCTGCATGCCATCCACCACGAAACAGTACTTAAAGGTCTCAAACAGGTACTCGCATACCTTCACGCTCCACACCCCATCACTGTCACGCTGCATGGCCACATTCTCAGGCAGCATCTCACATGCCAGCTCCACCTTCTGGGCAGCAGGCGCCTTGAAACGGAAGATGATGCCATTATCCGTATATTCGGGCGAGATGATGGGACGCGGGAAGAGACGCGCCATCACACCAGGTGTGAACTGCTGCTCCTTGCCAGTAGCTGCGGGGGCAGGCTGACCGTTCCTCATCGCCTCTTCTGCTGCTTTCTTGTTGAAGAGCAGCGGCAGGGTCTTGCTCAGGAAATATTTCGCGTTCATCCACGTGTGACCGAACTTATCGTTGGTAAACTCCTTCACACTACGGATACCTTTCTGATCGAGGAACGCCATATAGTCGCGGGCATTGCCATACAGGAAATCATCAGTGCCCACGCCCAACCAGAACAGACGGATCTTCTTGTTGGTATCCTCTGCATCGTCGTACACACCAGCGATATCTGTCGAGGTGAACGAGCTATAGCTGCACAGATACGAGAACTTATCGAGATGGCTCAGTCCGTTGAACAGCGCCTGGTTGCCACCGCGTGAGAAGCCACCAATGGCTCGATGGTCCTTGTTGTTGATGGTGCGGTAGTTCTTCTCAATATACGGCATCAGGTCGTTGATGAGATCCTGACTGAACACGTCGCCACCAAATCGTGTGGGGGGCGCACCGTTCGCCCCAGGGTCGTTCAGGAGCTTGGTCGGATTACCATAAGGCAACACGATGATCATCTCCTTAGCAGCTTTCTGTGCCAACAGATTGTCGAGGATATAGTTCACGCGTCCCACCTTATAATACACCTCTTCGGTATCCGTGGTGCCGCTGATCAGGTAGAACACGGGATATTTCTTCTCGTAGTTCATCATATAGTTGGGTGGCAGATACACAATGGCATTATTGGTAGCGCCTAAGCTCTTGGAGTAGTAGTGAATATACTCGATGGTACCATGGGGCACCGCCTTGATGTCGTGTGCCAGCCCATCCTTGGAGGGAATCTCCAACAAGCTGTTCTTAAAGCCCTCGTTGGGGAAATACTGCGGGTTGTCGGGGTCCATGATGCTCACGCCATCCACCACAAAGCAATAGGGATACATGTCGGGGGCAGCAGGCCCCAACGTCACCGTCCACAGCCCCGTCTGCGCATCTTTCTGCATGGCTTTACGCCCTGCGAACTGCACATCCACCAGCACCTCCTTGGCCTGGTCGTTCTTGTACTGGAAGGTCACCGTACCGTCAGCATGACAGATGGTGCCGGCTTTTGCCTGCATGCAGCAGGTTAGAAGTAACAATAAAAAGGTTTTTGTCTTCATACGCTTAAAGTTTATGTCATTATCTGTTTATATCATAGCCAGCCCGGAGGAACACAGGGATATAGGCTTTGGTAACAGCCGTCGTCACATATTGTCCGCCTGCATAATGCTTTCCGGTCCGATAGTCGGTCCAGCCACCAGGGTTTTGTGGCAGATAGGTGCGCCATGTCGATACCCCCGGCTCAGTAACAGGACTGATCAGAAGCGCTGGTCCAAACATATACGCATAGGGCTGTTTGAGCGCCTCTGCATCATTGGCAAAATCGAATACCAGCGGACGCATCAGCGTGCCGCCGGCTTCAGACACAGCCTTGGCACAACGTTTGATATACGGCAGCAGGCGATAACGCTCTTTGAGGCAGTCTGCAATGATCTGCTGTGCCTCCTTGCCATAGTTCCAAGGCTCAGTATTGCTCATATAGCCATGCACACGCATCAGCGGCAGATAGACTGCCGTCTCTATCCAGCGCAGCATACGCTCGATATAGGCGCTGTCGGTATACTGGTTCTGCGGACGGAAGAAACCACCTGCGTCGTAGGTCCACCAGGGGATGCCGGCAGCCTGCATGCCCAATCCGGCTGTGATCTGTCGACGGAAGGTCTCCCAGTCGTTGCCCACATCACCGCTCCACATGGCAGAGCCATAACGCTGGATGCCGGCAAAACCGCAACGGGTAAGGATCATCGGTTCCTTACCAGCGGCTACCAGACCCTCGTAAACGGTCTTGTTCACCAACAGTGGATAGATATTACGCACCTGCTCACCAGTCCATTGGCCTTTATTCACCTTCCTACCCACCAGGTCGTCGTTCTCCGGCTCAGTAGCATCCTGCCACCAGGCATCGATGCCAAGGGGCAGCAGACGCTCCTTGAAGTTCTGCCAATAGGCGGCTGCAGCGTCAGCATCAAAGAAATCAATCCAGTCGGTACCTGGGATATAATGCCCTGCCGCCTCCATCTGCTTGCCCACCTCAGAGTTCTTGTCTATCTTCGACCACACGCTCACCATCAGTTTCATATCCATCCGATGCAGACTGTCGGTCAGCGCTCTGGGGTCGGGATAGTAGTCTTCATCAAAGCGCATGGAGTTCCAGCCATACTTCCCCCAGTACTGCCAGTCTTGCACCAGCACACTCACGGGCAGCTGCTCCCTGCGGAAGCGGTTGGCAGTCTGCAGGATTTCATCCGAGGAGTGAAAGCGCTCGCGACAGTGGATATAGCCCAGTGCCCACTCGGGCATCTGTGGACACGCCCCCGTCAGCTCACGATAGGTGGCGATGATCTCATCGGGGGTACCCACAAACACGGTATAGTCCACCGCCTCAGCCACGGGCGAACGAAAGGTGGTATGGTTCTTCACCAGGTCATAATAAACGGTGGGCTCATCCTGCTTGGTCAGCTCTGCTGTCAACACATGTTTTCCCTTGGTGAGGTGTACAATCTTCGAGGCGGTAGGTGGCAGCCATACGTTCTGCATCTCTATCACCTGCTTGCCATCGATGGTCAGGTTATGACGGCGTGCCATCTTCTGTCCCACATCCAGCAGCAAGGCATAGTCACCCGTCTCAGCAATATCGATGGTGGCTTCAAAGATATGACGCTCACGTACCTCCCGTTTTCCACCTTCGGTAGAGGTTACATCCACCACCTCACGCGCACCGGCACCGGCACGTTTCGTGAGTCTCACCTGGTTGGCGCAAGGATTATAGTCGGTCAGACCGTAATTGTTCCACAGCACGCCATAGCCCTTGCTTGATAACAGCATGGGGATACTGATCTGGGTGTTCACCTGGGTGAGGCGGCGCGACAGACCACGCACATTGCTGTAGCCATCCTGGAACTGACCCAACCCAAAGAGGTACTCATCCTGTGGTGAGTCAAAGGTCAGGGTAGCCACACCATCCTTTAGCTGATGGGTCGTGGCACGAAACACCTGTTTGCCGGTCTGATCCCTGATGGTCAGCATGTTACCTTTTACCTTGGCTTTGATATCAGCCTGTTTCAAGGCATCGTGCTTCACATACAACCAGTCGGGCAGTGCACTCTTGGTCTTAGCCTGAGCATATCTCACCCGCACGGCATTCTTGGCCACATAGGTTACCGAAAGGTTCTGCGCAGTGGCACATATTGCCACCACGCAGAACGAAATAGTTGATATTAGCTTTTTGTTTATCATCGTTTACTTTTTAAATTGCCACCAATCCAGACGGACATCGCCATGGGTCTTGTCGAAGCAGAGGTAGAGATCGTGAACACCAGTAGCATTCTTCACCTTGCCATTGAAGGTGCGATATTTCTCTACAGAACCGGTCTTACCGATGGTCACCGTACCTATCACGGGACCTTTGTTGCTATCCAGATGCAGGGTGATGGTGGTGGTACCATTGGCGGCAGCTATCATCTGGAACTGCTTGGCACCCTTACCGAAGTCAACACCACGCAAACGGATATACTCACCATCGTTGATATCGTAGATATACATATTCTTCTTACCAGTAGATGCAGGCATGTCTGCTACCACACCGGTGTTGGCGATGCCCATCTTCGCACTCTTCAGACCGTAGCCCCATGCCATAGTCTCTGCCTCTACACGCTGGTAGGGATTCAGCCAGTGCAACTGCTTCATGGGCTGCTGGTCGAGCCAGTAGGGCACCTGCTGGATGGTGCCGTCAGCATGATAGGCAATCTCTGTGGCAGATACGCTGCGGCGCTCATGGTGCTCAAAGGTCTCCAGGTGCATCAGGTCGTAGTTCTGTCCGAACACATACGAATGGCCTTTATAGTCGCAGATGCCGGGGTGATTACCACGGTCGCGCGGTGTGGGCTTCATGATATAGCCCTTCCACTCCCAGGGGCCGGTAGGACTGTCGCTCATGGCATAGCCCAATGCCTCTGGACAACAGGTAGAGGCGAATCCCAGATAGTAATGGCCATTGCGTTTATAGAACCAAGGGCCTTCCTGATAGTTAGGGATATGTGGCAGTTTCGTCACCTCACTGGTCAGCGATGTCATGTCCTCGCCCAACTTAGCCCAGAAGGTGTGGGGGTTACCCCAGTACATATAAGCCTGTCCGTCATCGTCGGTAAATACCGAGGGGTCGATATCATACCAGTTGCTCTGGTCCCATACCAGCGGTTTGCCAAGGGGATCCTTGAAGGGACCATAAGGCGAGTCGGCCTCGAGCACCCCGATGCCATGTCCGTGCAGAGGGGCATAGAGGTAGTACTTGCCGTTGCGCTCCACGGTCTGGATGGCCCAGGCACCGTTCTCACGACTGCGCCAGGGGAAGTCCTTCAGCGAGGCGACAGCGCCATGCTCGGTCCAGTTCACCATGTCGGTAGTACTCCACAGCAGCCAATCGTACATAAAGAAACCGGCAGAGCTCTTCTCGTTCTCATCAGGGATATCCTCTGGTGAGGCATCGTGCGAGGTATAGAGGAACAGGGTGTCGCCCACCACCAATGGCGAGGGGTCAGCCGTATATTTGGTTTGGAACAACGGCATGTTCACCTGCTCCATTCCGCGCATCTCCCACCAGTCGAAGTTAAAGAGCTTCGGACCCTTTCTACCGGTGAACACCAGATAGAGGTCATGACGACCCTTCACCAGCTGAGTGAAGTCAGCTGTCAGCGTCTGCCATTTCTCCCATCCGCCAGTGGCAGGCACCTCCAAGCGGCAGAGCAGCTGTCCTTTCAGACTGTCGATACGCACCTCAATCTGTCCGCCACGCAAGCCGCTGGCCACACGGGCTGTGAAGGTGCGGGGCAGCTTGTCGCAGAAACAGACATTCTGAAGTTTGATATAGTCGCCATTGTGGATATCGCTCACATAGACACCTACCTCATCATTCTGTTCTGTCTTCACGCCCTTCGAGAACGCCATCGTCTCTGCCTCTACCCTGCGATAAGGGTTGAAGGTAGCCACGGGCTTCACGCCCTCGTCGGTAGGCAGGATGGTGGGGAAGCTGCCATCAGCGTTATACTTGAATTCCTCGACAGCCACACTACGTCCAAAGCCGCCACCCTGTGGCAGTTTGCCTGTGTGATAGAAGAAATAGCTATGTCCTTTATAGTCAGCTACACCACAGTGGTTGGTAAACGAGTTGGTATTGCTCAGCGGCATAATCTCACCCGCATATTTCCAAGGACCTAAGGGCGATGGGGCTGTGCTGTAAGAGATATGCTCGGGCACACCACCTGCTGCATAGAGCAACTGATATACACCATTGCGCTTGGTGAGCCATGGACCCTCCACATACGAGTCCTTATAGGTCTTACCCTTCTCACGGTCTTTCATCATCGGACCGCCAAAAGCCGCCTCTGTCATGGGGAGCATACCCAGTTCGCCACTGTAAGAGATCATATCACGATTCAACTTCAGGTAGTACACCTGTGGGTTACCCCACATCAGCCAAGCCTGACCGTCATCGTCGATCATCACCGTGGGGTCGATATGATCCCACGAGCCATTCTCAAACAGCGGTTTGCCCAGGGCATCACGGAACGGACCTGTTGGCGAGTCGCTCACGGCCACACCGATGGCCATGCCATTCGACAATTTGGAGTGTGCACAGATATACCAGTAGAACTTGCCATCACGCTCGATGGTCTGACTGGCCCAGGCACGGTCGTCAGCCCATGAGAAGCTCTCCAGTGCCAAGGGTGAGCCATGGTCCTGCCAGTTTACCATATCCTGGGTGGAATACACACGCCACTCCTGCATCCAGAAGAAGTCGGCGCCATCCTCATCATGACCGGTATATACATACATGGTTCCGTTGTGTACCATAGGTGCTGGATCACTGGTACACCAAGTCTGCACGAAGGGGTTCTGTGCCTTCGTGGTTGATGCTAGCAACATCGCTGTTGCTATAGCAAGTGTTCTCTTGATCATTCTATTTACCGTTTTATCAGTTTTCTGCCGCAAAGATACGTCAAAAAGTCGAAATCAAGTTCCTTATTTGTATCTTTTTATTTACCAGATGTAACACTATCAAAAAGGTCGGACTTTCACAAGCCCGACCTCCAAAACAATGTAAAGTTCTAAAATAATCCGCCAAATGAGAAGGCGGAATATATTATTTACCGCTCAAACCATCAGCAAAACCTGCATAGGTGTGCTTGCGGTAATAGTCTTTATCCCACAGACCCACTGGGCTGTTAGCACGCCAGCCGCTGTCAGCAGGGCTGTCGGTAGCGCACCACTGGGTGATACCCCACTGCTGGGCAGCTGGGATCACTGAGAGATAAGTCTTAATAATCCATGTGTAGTAAGCAGCCATAGCCTTGTGCTGCTCCTCGGTAACGAGTGCGGTAGCCACATCGTTGCCATCGGCATCAACCAAGCCCATATCAAGCTCAGAGATACGAACCAGCTTACCGCTCTCAGCCATCAGTTTGAAGGCATTCTCAACGGCTTTCTGCTTGCTCTCCTGAGTCTTTGGATCGAGGTAGTAAGAGATGTGCATCTGGGTTCCGATACCATCGATCTTGGTGACGCCATCAGCCTCCCAGTCCTTGATCCACTGGATCAGGCTCTTCAGCTTAGCATTGCCATCCCAGTCGCTCTCGAGGTTGTAGTCGTTGATGAACAGCTTCACATCCTCAGGACCGTACTGACGAGCCAGCTTAACAGCTGTACGTACATAGTCGAGGTCGCCCAGGTAGTTCTGCCAGAAGAAGTCGTTATCATTGTCGCTCTCGTGCTGCAGGTCGTACTTGCCGTCACCATCCTTGTCAGCACCTGAGATGGCCTCGTTAACCACATCCCAAGCCTTCACCTTGCCATCACAAGCTTCCATCATACCAGAGATCCACTTGTCCATAGCCCAAATCAGGGTATCCTTCTTCTCCTGATCGGTCAAGGGGATTGAGTTCAACTTAACCACCTTCTTCACATCAAGGCTATAGAAGTCGAGGACAGCATCAGCAGTCTGTGGCTTCAGGATACAGTCATAGTTCTTACTTGGACTGCCTGTGATATCAGAGAATAAGAGTCTATAAGTATGACGACCGGCTTTCACAGGAATAGCAATTTCAATTTTCTGAGCATTACTCCAACCATTCTGGATGCAGAGTACTACACCAGAGGCATCCTTGCTGGCAGCCATATCAACATAGAACACATAGTTACCCTCTTCCAACTGGTTGTCAGCGCCAGGAACAACGAAGAACTGAGACCAGTCACCTGTGGGTTCAAAGTGCAAAGCACCATTCTTGATTGGAGGTGCACATCCCATCACATAATGTGGGAAACCGCCATCAGGCTTATTCACATAAGAATAGCTGTTATGATCCTGTTCTACCTCTACGGCAGGTGACTCGAGGGTCACGAGCTTCATAGATTTCAGTGTATACTTACCTACGAACTCACCAGACTGAAGGAGCAGGAACTGACCTTGAGCGTCAGCTGAAGGGGAGAACTGAATGCTATACTCACCTTTTCCTGCCTCAAACTCGAATACACCCTCCTTAACAGCAGAGCTCCAGTCGCCTAACTTGAAGTGCATAGTACCTTTACCGGAAGCTTCCATGTCCAGGATGATCTTATACTGTTTATTCTCTGTCAATGAGATACCGCTTGCAATCTGGTACTGCAAGTCGTACCAGGGGTCGATAGGCGCAGTGGTTGTCACGGTCAAACCGCCATCCATTGTGATATGGCCCTTAGCAGTGTCACTACCCCAACCATAGTTATAGGTAGTACCAGTCGTGTAGTCAATAGCCATCACGTCCTTTTCAACAAGGGCATTCGGATCAACATCCAACTCACGGTCTTTCATCAGACCATTCAGCCATTTTGCGGGCTGCTGAGCGTGCCATGCCAGGGTGTGGCCATACACACTTAGACCAGCATCGGTAGCTGTATTGACATACTCTGTGACGGTTCCAAAGTCCATATCGCCATTATCCTTGACGATAGAACCCATCTTCATTGCATTACCAGCTACTGTCTCAGTGAAGTTAGAGTTAACCAGAGCATAAACAAGCTCTTTCTTCATATAATCACTGACAGTTGTACCAATACCCAGTTTGAAGTTGTCATTGGTCACATATTCTTTCAGAGGCTGGTAGTCATTGAGGTAAGCATATTCCGCTACGCGGTCAGGGCGCCCGACCTCATAGTTGTGGTCGAACTCGTCAGCACAGGAAGCCAAGAAAATGGCTCCCAATGCTGATATGATGATTTGCTTCTTCATTTTGATTCTGTTTTTAATCATTATTTAATAAACTCCTCGGTTGTTACACCGCTACGCTGCCAAACCAGTTTCTCGTGAACACTGGTCTTGATAGGATTGCCAAGCTCGTCAGTAGCGTTGAAGTCCACGGCATACTCCAGCTCCATGAGGTCACGGTCCTTGTTGTTCCAAGAGGCCTTAGCGCCATTGTCGGTCCAAGAACCGTTACCAGTAGCTGTTGTAGCGGCATTAGCGGATGTAATCACGCACTTGTCGTCAGCACCGAAGGTGAGCTTCAGTGTGGTGGTGAAAGTCTTTGAAACTGTCTCCACCTCAGTGGTCTTGTTACCATCCTTATCACGCTTGTACTGCTTGTAGTTCTTCTCAGTGTAAGAGATAGGATACTCACAAGTAGTCATCGATGTGCAGTTGATGGTAGCTGTACCAGCCTTCTCGATGTTGTCGATGCTGGTGTTGCCATGAGTGAGGTAAGTGCCAGCATACTTGTTCTGGTACTTCACGCAATAGAGCACATAGTCCATAGGCAGAACCTCCCACTGAGACTTGTCGGTACGAACCTCCTTACCACCTTCCTTCAGGGTACCTGTCAGGATCTGACCGAATCCTTTCTGTGAGGTCATCACAAGGGGAATCACGTAAGTAGCCTTTGAGGCGTCGGGGTCGTTGAAGAAAGCATCAGTCAACTGAACTGTGGTCGTACCGTTGAAAGAACCTTTAAACTCCAGATTGGTGGTCGACAGTGAGTAATACTCTGTTGGCATAACCTTTACAGGACGACCGTCGCTGAAGGTCAGGCCCTCCACGAGGGTGGGGTCAACAGCCACCTGCACACTACCATTGCTGCCACTGTAAGAGCCACCAAAGGTAGCCTTAATCAAGCACTGATGGTTCTTGTCGAGGGTGGTGTCATACTCATCATCACCGAGGATGATGGTACGCACAGGCGACTGATAAGGGAAGTAAACCGAGGTACCACCTTCGTAGTCGGGGAAAGTAGCATCGCCGTTCTCGCAAGAGGTCAGGGTTGCGCTGACAGCGCAACTAACCAGACCAAAGGCGAAGAACTTCTTCATATTTTTAATATTCATAATTCTATTGTCTTTTTAGATTTTACATTGTTATTATTTCCAGCCGTCGTTCTGCTGCAGGGCGCTGTACTTCAGCACCTCACTGTAGGGAATAGGGCCATAGATCATATAGTCATCGTACTTTCTTGGCTCAACATCGATGGGGCTATAGGTGGTCTCACCAGTAGCAGAGGTGGTGATGCTCACACCCTTGGCACCTTCGGTGAGGTTAGCCTTCCAACGACGCAGATCCCAGAAGCGGTGGTTCTCGAAGCAGAGCTCCAGACGACGCTCGTTACGAATCAGCTCGCGCATCTTGTCCTTGTCGTTCTTGATGCTCTCCAGATATGGATCCTGCCAGCCTGCCTCGTGAACACGGGCACGGATAGCCTTGATCACATCATAGGCAGAGTAGTCGGCGCCACCCACACGGGCGGTTGGACCCTGTGCCTCGTTGGCTGCCTCTGCATAGTCGAGCAGGATCTCAGTGGTACGGATACGGGCACCAAAGTGACGCTGGTCGGTTGTACTTGATGGGTTCAGGTTCACATCGTCACGCATCAGCTTACGCATGTAGAAACCGGTAACGGTAGAACGCTGAAGCTCACGGTTCAGACCATCGAGGGTAGCCGTGTTATCAGCAGCGGTGTTGATCTTGTCGTTGTTAACACCCATGGGCTCGCCGTTAACCAGGATATAGGCCTTCAGACGGGGGTCACGGTTAGCATAGGGGTTCTTGGCATCATAATCAGCAGCCTCGCTGATGGGGTAACCGCTAGCTGTTGGGAAGGCATCAACCAGGTTCTGAGTGGGGTTGATACGACCCTTACCATAGAGTGAAGGAGGATAGTTGTCTGACTCCATGCTGTGGCTGTCGCCTACAGTACCACGCCAAACAATCTCAACAGGATCGGGATCAGTGAACTTATAGTTCTTGATGAAGTCCTTATTGTTGAACCACTTCCAACCTGTTGGGTCAACAGCATTCAAACCGCCACGCAGCTTCAGGTAGTCAGCAGCCAGCTTGGCAGCCTGCTCATAGCTCACAGCGTTAGCTGAAGCATAGGCAGGAGAAGCAGCGAAGAGCGCCACCTGCGCCTTGAAGGCAGCAATGATCTCACCATCAATCTTACCACGCTGCAGGTTACCGAAAGCACGGTTGTAAGCAGCATCGTCAGCACCCAGTGTCTTGTACTTAGCAGGTACGTTGGCAGCATCTACATCACCATACTTGGCAGGCAGATACTTCAGCGCCTCGTCGAAGTCGGCCATAATCTGGTCGATACACTCTTTGAAGGTGTTACGAGGCTGATTGAAATCAGCTTTAGAATCCTCGTAGGTGGTCTTGATGGGCACACCCATCAGCTCACCATTAACGGTACCGGCATGCGCACGCAACAGATAGAACATGTGCAGACCACGGAGAGCCAGTGCCTGACCACGATACAGATCCTGGTGCATCTGGTTCAGGGCCTCACTGGAGTAGTCCCAGTTCACACGGTCGATATTCTCCAGGAACAAGTTACAGTACTGGATAGCATGATAACGGGTCTCCCACTGGTTGATAGGATTGGTCTGTGAGGTCCAGGTGCCACCAGCCATCTTCTTGTAGTTGTTGCTGTTATCATTGCTCACAGCATCGTCTGTAGCCACATCGCTAACAGAGTTGCCATCGTAAGGCAATACCAGGAAGGCATTGTCAACCAAACCACGGGCAAAGGTAGGATCAGCCATCTCTGTGAGATCCTGGTTGTTCTCCAATGCCGGTTCGAACAGGTCGTCGCATGAGGTCAGCGTTGCAGCCATACCGCAACCAACGACCCCAACAGCGAGATATGTTTTGAAATTCTTCATAATCATAATTTCTTTGCGCTTAATATTAGAAAGATACGGTAGCACCAATATTATAGAAGCGAGTCTGAGGTGCACTTCCTACGTTCATCTCCAGCAGTTTACGCTCCTTGGCAATGGTCAGCAGGCTGTTGCCACTGCAGTAAACAGAGAGGCCTTTAATGATGCCGTTGCCAATGATGCTCTTGGGGAAGTCGTAAGTGAGCTGTACCTTTGCCAGGTCGAAACGAGAGGTAGAATAGATCCAGAAGTCTGAAGGAGTGAAGTTGTTAGAACCACTCTCTGTGGTCAGACGTGGATAGGTAGCTGTGGCAGCTGTCTCTGGTGTCCAACGGTTGCGAACAACAGCAGAGTACTTGTCATCGCCGTTAACCCACCAGTAGTTGTCCTCAGCACCGTTGCGCTGACCCTTGATAGCATGACCACCGAAGCTGCCTACACCCAACATGAAGAGGGTGAAGTTCTTGTACTTGAAGGTCAGGTTCACACCCAGGGTGGTAGGCGCACCATACCAGCCAGCCTTACCCAGGTTAACCTGGTCCTTGCTGTCGATCACGTTATCACCATTCTGGTCTTTGTACTTCAGGTCGCCAGGACGAACGGTAGAACCGAGCTGCTGAACAGGAGCAGCATCGATGTCTGACTGATCCTTGAAGAAACCGAGGCACTCATAACCCCAGATGGCATCCAGCGCCTTACCCTGACGATACTGATAAGCATCAGCATAGTTGGTATCATCGCGCTTAGTAGCCTTGGTGGTATAATGAGAGAGGTTGACACCACCCTCGAAACCGAACTCACCGAAGTTCTTTTTGTAGCTGACAGCCAGGTCGAAACCTGTGCGCTGGTCCTCATTGAAGTTGATATAAGGCAGGAACGAAGACTCTGGATAGTATACACGGAAGTAGCTGGGCAGCTGGTTAGTGGCCTGGATGATACCACCAGAGATCTTGTTGGTAAAGAACGAAGCATCTACCGACAGTGAGCGCTGGAGCAGCTCAGCATGGATGCTGGCAGACAGCTCCTTACGATGCAGGTAGTTGAAATCGTCGTTACCACCACGCTTTGACTGTACAGCATCGTGACCCGTCTCACCGTTCCAGTCCCACCAGCCACCACGCTGATAGGTAGCGAGATACATGTAGTAGTTGTCGATACCCATATCGGTCTTCAGGTCGCTATAGCTGGCGCTGATCTTCAGGTCATCAAAGATGCCACCCTCGAGGAAGCTCTCCTTGGCCAGGTTCCAACCCAGTGTGACTGAAGGTGAGAACGCAGCACGCTTTCCCTCTGGCAGACGAGCTGACCATGGTGTAGCCAGTGCCAGGTCGGCATAGTACTTATGCGCATAGTTATAAGATACCTGTGCACCCAGGTTGGCATTGCTCAGCTTGTGATAGATCTTTGATACGGTCTGCTGATAGCCATTGGCAACGAGCAGGGCGCTGAGGTTGTGTACCTCGTTGAAGGTACGGTTATAATCAAAGTGTGCATTGAAAGCAACCGTCTGGTTATCGGTAGAGCCAGAGATGTTCTGCACACCCGACTTCTTATCCACTGTACCATTGTTGTTCAGAGCCACAATCACATCCTGACCATTGTAGTTGCTCCAAGTGGGCTGGTAGGTAGCGTAACTATTGTTGAAAGCGGTAGAATAAGACGTAGCATAGTCTACACCTACCATGGCATGGAAGCTCAGGCCTTTCAACACGGCATCCAGATCCACGTTGACACCGGCATCGAACTGGAACTGACGGCTGGTCCAAGTGTTGTAACCAGCAGCATAGACATCAGCAATGGCATTGGTGAGGTCCGTGCTTGAACCACCCAGGAAACGACCACCGAAGATATTGGTGGTGTTCTGAATCTGTGTGAGTGCAGACAGCGCATTAGGATCGATATAGCTGACAGGGATCAGCGGACTGATACGGTTTGGACGCAGACTTGCTGCCGCATTCCAGAAGTTCGTACCATTGGTAGAACGAGAGTTGTAGTAGGTAGCGTTGGCATTCACATACGAAGTGATGAAGTTATTGATACGCATATCTACGTTACCACGTACATTGAAACGATCGGTATAGTTCTTCCTGGCCTCCGAGAAGTTCATGAAGCTGCCCTCACGATAGTAGCTCACGTTGGCATAGAACTTGGCACGATGGTTTCCACCCTCAATCTCTGCAGTCACATCCGAACGGTTATAAGCCTTCTTGATGAAATCCTTAGAGTAGAAATCCACATCGGGATAACGGAAAGGATTGGTTCCCAGTGAGGTGTTATAGATCTGCTCCGGGGTATAGAGGGTCTCCATACCATCGTTGACACGGGCCTCGTTATAGAGTGTCATGTACTCAGCAGCACCCAGATACTCGGGATAGCTTTTTGCCACGTTCCAACCGGTGTTGGCACGAACATTCACACTCAGACCATCATTCACATGACCACGCTTGGTGGTGATCAGGGTGACACCCTTGGCAGCACGGCTACCATAGAGCACAACAGCCTGTGCACCTTTCAGAAAGGTGATAGACTCGATCTCATCGGGCTTCACATTGTTAGCGGCACGGGGCACACCATCAATCAATACCAGCATACCATTGGGCACCTTGATATTGTTATCACCATCAATGGTATATTCAGAAGAACCTTCAAAACCCCACATACCGTTGCCGTTGAAACCAGCCACATAGCCCTGCATGTTGTCAAGGCTGTAGGTGTTATAGTTCTTATTCATCAGCTCTCGGTAGTTCACTGAAGAGACACCACCCAACACGTCTTCCTTAGCCACCTTACGGAAAGCGACACTGACGGTAGAATCAGCAGAAGTCTCAATCTGAGCTGCAGCAGGCGTCGCTGCCGAAGCTACCAAGAGAGCTGAGATATATAATAGCTTTTGTTTCATAAAACTTATTCTCTTTTTACTTACTTATTTATAACTTCAGAGATTACCATCCGGGGTTCTGACGATACTGATCATTGAGGTAAACCTCAGACTCCTTCAGAGGCAGCAGATAGTGCTTCTTACCGAAGGGACGCTCAAGGATCTGAGTCTCAGACCAACCAGAGACCTCTTCATCACGAGGATCTTTCTTTGCGAAGTCGTAGTTAGGATCCACACGCTTGAACTCCTGACGGGTCTTCACGTTGTAGGGAGCCTCGGTGAGCAGCAACCAGCGCTGCAGGTCGTTCCAGCGGAAGCCCTCGAAGGCCAGCTCACAAGCACGCTCACGACGAACCTCGTCGATGAACTTCTTTTGATCGCCAACAAATGCAGCAGCCACATGACCGGCACCAACACGATCGCGGAGCACGTTGATAGCATCCTCAGCAGTACGCGCACACTTGCTGCTCTTATAAGCAGCACCCTGAGCGGCAGCACCGGCCTCGGCATACATCAGATAGACATCTGCTACACGCAGGTAAGGCAGATAGGTCTGAAGGGCACCACCCCAGTTGTACATACCGTCATACTTATTAGCCTGGTGAGGTACCAGCTTCTGACAGAAGTAACCGGTACGGCTACCATTGGCAGAACGGGCAGGATCACCTGTTGGAACCATGTTACCACCGGTAAACATCTCCAAGAACTGGAAAGGCTTGTCATCAGCTGATGGTGTGGTGTTCAGGAACTTGAAACCATCGAACATGATATCGTGGTAGAAACGTGGGTCACGATCCTTGAAAGGATGAGCGGGATCGAAACCTGAGTTGGGGTTGAGAGTACCATCAGCCAGAACGATAGGCTCACCATTAGCCATACCATAAGCATAGTTCACATAGTTGGCTGTTGGCATGTGGATGATAGCATCGTGCTCAACGAGGTTGTTCACCTTGGGACCCCACAGCTTGGTGAAGTTCCAGTTTGAACCGTTGATATCAGGCTGAGGACCACGCAGGATAGCCTCGGTGCTACCAGGCATCTTCCAACTCTGTCCAGTGGTATAGAAGATATCAGAGAAGCAAGAGTTAGCGCTCTTAGAGGCAACGTGGTTATAAACATCATCATATTTGAACTCTGCCAGGGCATAAGGTGTCTTACCGCTCTCAATGTCGGCAATGGCCTCTGCCAGGGCGTCAGCAGCCTGAGCAGCCAGGGCAGCATCGTACTGATAGGTCACACCACTCTTCAGGGCACCTGTCTGTGCACCATGCACGTTCAGAGGTGAAGCAGCCCACAACAGCGCCTTACCCTCATAAGCCAGGGCAGCCACACGGGTGAGACGCAGGTCGTTCTTACCCAGGGTACGACGACCGGCATTGGTGTTATCCCAGTTATTGGGCAGCAGCTCAGCAGCCGCAGCGAAATCCTCAGCACAACGCTTGGCGCAATCCTGGAAGCTGAGACGGGGCAGGTCGAAAGGACCATCAGCAGCGATGACATGATCCACATAGGGCAGGCCACCAAACCAGATGATCTGCTCGAAATGCCACCAGGCACGCATGAACAGCAGCTGACCCTTGATGAGGTTCTTCTCCTCGGTAGTCGCGTTTGTCAACTTCTCGAGATTCTCCAGACCCAGATTCATCTTACGGATCACATACCAGGCATGCTCCAGTGAGTGAGCAAACTTATCATTAGAGGTAGGATTCAGATTACCACCACCTCTGTGCAGATAGCTCTGGTCATTGTTATACCAGTCGCGATAGTCACCCAGATCGAAGTGAGCGGTCACATGTGAGTCACCACCACCTGTATTCATGAGCTCATCCTCACCCCAGTTAAAGGAGCAGCACCAGAAGTTTGACTCTATATTAGGAATACAGTTGTAAGCCTCCTCCACAAAACCCTGGAAGTTCTGGAAGTTCATGAACGCCATCTCCGGGTTCACATCAGAGTCGGGTGTCTTGTCAAGATAGTCGGTACAAGAAGTGCCGCCCATAGCCATAGACAAAGCGCCTACACCTAATAGTATATATTGCTTAATTGATTTTTCCATTGTCTTTATCAAATTAAAGATTGAACTTTACACCGAAGTTGATACGCTTCATCGTTGGGTAAGCACCTGTGGCACCACCATTACTTGAGAAGTTCGACTCACGGTCGTCTGGCATACGTGTCCAAAGCCAGAGGTTGTTACCGCTTACATAAACCTTCAGGTCCTTCAAGCCCATCTTCTTTACCCAAGGCTGAGTGAAGGTATAGGCCACCTCAACATTCTTCAGACGGATATAGCTTCCGTCGCACAGATACTGAGTACCATAATAGTAAGTAGGCTTCGAATTGAAACGTGGGGTGATCACATCAGCATGCTGATGGTTCTCGCTCCACCAGGTTCCCTGATCATACACGTTTGCCAGCATAGGATCGCTCAGGCTGACCATGGTCACATCACGGGTCACGTTAGTCACACCATAGAACTGGGCAAAGCAAGAGAAGCCCTTCCACTCGAATCCGAGTGTAGCGTTATAGGTGTTCTGAGGTGTACCTGAATAACCATAAGGTACATTATCATTGGTGTTGTCAACCACACCATCACCGTTGAAGTCAACGATATAGTAGTCGCCAGGCAGCTTCTGACCATCGCTGGTATCGTGTTTTGGAGAACCGTAGATGTCATCATAGGTCTGCATCATACCCTTATCGATAAAGGCATGAGTCTGACCGATGGCATAGCCGGCAGCCTTACGATAGCTGGGCAACAGCTCGGGGTCGTCACGCTTCACAATCTTATTGGTGGCATGTGTCATGGCCAGGTTTGCCCACAAACGCATCTTGTTGTTGAGCACCTTGTTGAAACGCACCTCAATCTCATAACCGTTGGTCTTTACCTCACCGAGGTTCACCATGGCTGGGCTCTGACCAAAGTAAGAAGGAACGAGCTGAGAGTTGCCTACCAACACGTCTACACGCTTGTCGCGGAAAATCTCGACAGCACCGGCAAGCAGACCACCAAACAGGCCGTAGTCGATACCCACATTGAACTTCTTCACGGTCTCCCAGTGTACGTTGGGGTTACCAACGGTTGACTCGCGATAGAAGACATATGGAGAACCAGGTGTTGACATATCATTGGCGTTGAAGCCGTTACCAGAGGTCACATCCAGAACGGTACGACCACCGTAAGCCCACTGTGTCATATACATGAAACGTGCACCAACGTTGTCATCACCAATCTCACCATAAGAGGCACGGAGCTTCAACATATCGATGATGTTGTTCTCGCGCAGCTTCTTCATGAAGGGCTCCTCACTGATCAACCAACCGATAGCACCCGACTGGAAGAAAGCGAAACGGTTGTCCTTAGAGAACTTCTCAGAACCGTTATAAGCACCGTTATACTCGAAGAAGTAACGACCCAGATAATCGTAGGTGGTACGGAATACCCAGTCCTCACGATAAGAAGGAATCATGCTACCGGTAGCATACTCCTGACGGCCAAAGTTACCCATGGCTGTCACGTTGTGGTCACCGAACTGACGACCCCAGTTCAACTGTACCTGATAGTTCAGGTTACGCTGGGTGCTCCAGTCGTTCACGCTACCACCCTGTGTGCTCCACTTGTTACCCATGGTGTAGTCGAAACGGTCATAAGCCTCGTAAGGCTGCTTATAGGTAACAGCACCTGTCTCAGGATCAATCCACTTGAGCTGTGGATCATTATACAGGTCGGCAATACCACGACGATCCTCACGGAACACGTTATCCCAGGCGATCATACCACGAAGTGCCAGACCCTTGGTGATGAAGTCGAGCTTCTGCTCCAGGATGAAGTCGGTATTGATACGGGTCGTAGTAATGGTCTGCACACCACCGATAGAAGAGGTCTGAGCAGAGTTACTAACGTTAGTAGAACCAGGCAGGTAGCCCCATGATCCATCGCTGTACTGTGGCAGGAAGGCATCAGGAGAGATATTATAGACACCAGCCCACATCTGTGACATCTGCCAACCCAGACTTGAACCGCTATCCCACTCGTGACCACGCTCCCAAGGAGAAGTCTGCTTACCGTTAGAACCGGCAATGTTCACCTTGAAAGTGGTTGACTTGGTGACAGCAAAATCGAGGTTAGAGCGTACGTTCACGCGATTAAAAGAGATGTCACGGTTATAGTGACGACCGGTGGGGAATGTCTTGAACAGGTCGCTCTCGCTAACAAAGTCAACAGAAGCGAAGTATTTCACGAACTTGGTACCACCAGAGACGTTCAAGTTAGCATTATAAGACATGGTATAATCCTTGAACATCGCACGCTGCCAGTCCACATTCGGATAGCGCTCGCGCTGCTCCACGGTGGTCTGGTTACGATAGTTCTGGATAAAGCTCAGAGGCTTCATGTAAGCAAAACTCTCAGGATTGAGGTTCAGCTCATGCTCTACAGCCATGTTACGAGCCACCATGGCATCGTAAGAGTCATACTTGTCGGGCAACATAGAAGGGATCTTCATGATGGCATTGGCTGTCACACCAATCTGTGCCTTACCCTCAGCACCACGCTTGGTGGTAATCAGGATCACACCATTAGCACCCTTCACACCATAAACGGCAGTAGCAGAGGCATCCTTCAGAACTGAAATGGTAGCTACCGACTGGATGTCAACACTCGACATCGGACGCTCGATACCATCTACCAGCACCAGAGGTGCAGAGTTGTTCCATGAAGAAGCACCACGGATCACAATCTGTGGATCCTCCTCACCAGGAATACCAGAAGAGGCTGTGGTTACCACACCAGGCAGGTTACCTGTCAGGGCAGCACCGATATCAGTGATACCGGCAGCACGCTCCAAGACCTCACCTGTAGTCTGCGTGATGGCACCTACCACAGAGGCCTTCTTCTGCTGACCGAAACCGACGACAACGACCTCAGTCAACTGAGTATTGTCTGTTAGCACCACATTGAAAGTGCGCTCACTGCCCACCTTCAACTCTTTCGTGTTCATTCCAACGTAGCTCACGACCAGAATCGCTTTCTCCGATGGAACGCTCAGCTGGAAATGACCGTCAAAGTCCGTTACCGTACCCTGACCAGCATTTCCCTTCACAACAACTGATGCGCCAATGAGTGGCTCACCTGCATTGTCAACGACTGAACCCTTTACGCGAATACCACCACCCTGCGCCTGCGCGAAGACAGTGCAGAGAAGTAGTAGCAAAGTGGGAACAGCCCGTTTCAAAAGACTTGTTAGCTGTTTCATTTTGATTGATTTTGATACATAATTGAATATAGTTAATTGATAAAAAGTTTGTCCCGACGTAACATCGAAAAACAGTCGCAAAAGTACAGGATTTAAGATTATTATTCATTTTTTATAGAAACATATAGTTTATAAAGAGTAACAGATACACTTAAATGTTACAAATTATAAACTTTCAGTAACAACCACAAAAAAAAGGCCGCGTTGGCGGCCTTGAGATTTTAATGTTATTTAAACGTCTTCGGTGATTCCTTTCCAAAGAGATACTGCGGATGATAGCCGCCCAGATCGATGACGATCTTCTCGAAAACGATGCCCGGATCCTGAGGATGGATGACTAGACGATGTACATCCGCATGCGCATCCAGCGGTAGTTCCACCACCTGTTCAACAACACGTTTGGCAATGGTTGGATAGTACACTGAATAGATATTCTCAGGTTTCTCATTCAGATCTTTGTTGAAGTTCACTGCAACAGCAGGCTGATCATCGATGGCAACATCATAGACCAGGCCACCCTTATCCAGGAAGTCGAGTGTCGACTTGGTGACCACATGCACCTTGACGGTCTTCACACCGGTAGCCCGGAAGCGATAGGTGAGTTTCGCCTCGTCCGTGGGCACCGTATAAGGCATCAGGGCGATACCGCTCAGCGTACGTCCCATATAGGGGATCACGGTCCACTGCGCCTGGGTGGCATCCTCACGGCTATAGGTATGCTCTGCCTCCATGCTGATATAACCATCACGTGGCGAGAACACCGGTCCATGTGCCGACTGTGGCACAGACACCAGACGTGGACACACGTCAGCCGGATAGCTATCATTCCAGATACGGTAGCTGATATGTTTCTGGATCATCATACCATCCCATTTGCCACCACTCATCACCTTATTATAATATAAGCACAACAGCGAGTCGCGCTTGAAAGCCTGTCGACAGCGGTCCGCCCAAATGTTGGCCTCCGGGTCTTCAACCTTCGCCAACTGATGGTTCATCGCCTGTGCGTAATACATCTCATAGATATTCCCCATGGCCTGAACCGGGAAGAGCACCAACTGACGGAAGGCATCCTGACAAGCGGGGGTAAGTTCCAGGAATAAACGGAGCGCACGCGCCTCAAGAGCCTGGTATTCTGCCACCACCTGTGCAAACTCCTCACAGGTATAGGTACCCGCATCCAACATCTCTGCCGTGATACGGCCATTATACTTGCAGACCAGGTTCAGGATCGAAGCCGCCTCATCAGCATATGCCTCTCCGAAACTCTCCGCACAGAACTGACGGGTGTGGTCCAACAGGTTGTCAGCACGATATCTGGCAGGATCCCATGCCATATCCATAAACAACTGGATCGGATACTCCATCGGTTTCAAATCGCCTACATTCAGGATCCACAGTTTCTGGATACCGCCCTCATAAGCCAGCTTCAGCTGCTCCCACATATTCTGGGTTGGCGTCACGTTGATCCACTTGGAGTTACGGGGCGCACCCACATAGTCCACATGGTAATACAGTCCCCAGCCACCCTTACGTTTCTGCTCTGCGGCAGTAGGGATACGACGCACATTACCCCAGTTGTCATCACACAACAGGATCGTCACATCGTCGGGCACGCGTAAGCCGGCATCATAATAATCCTGTACCTCTTTATACAGGGCCCAGATCTGAGGGGTCTCCTTTGCAGGACGCTTGGTTACCTCCTTGATGATACGGCGCTGGTTGCTGATGATACGCTCCAACAATCGGGTATCAGTACCATTACCCATGGCCTCATCACCATCGCCACGCATACCGATGGTCACGATATCATCCGTTTGTTTCATACGCTCGATACCCTCACGGAAAAAACGATCCAGATTCTGCTTGTTGGTAGCATAGTTCCAGGCACCCCAGTCGCCACGACGACGGGCATACTCCTGATGATTGCGGGCCATCGGCTCATGATGTGAGGTTCCCATCATCACACCCATCCGGTCAGCGGTCTTCAGATTCTCGGGATCATCGGCATAGAAAGCCCATCCCCACATGGCAGGCCACAGATAGTTACCTTTCAGACGGAGAATGAGTTCGAACACCTTCTCATAGAAAGCATGTCCGCCATACTCGGTACCGAAGGTGTTCTTCACCCAGGTGGTCAGACAAGGCGCCTCATCATTCAGGAACAACCCACGATAGCGCACCGCTGGCTCACCATCGGTATATTCACCCGATTTGATATAGAGCGCTGCATGTTTCTCTACTGGCACATCAGCCCAGTAATACCAAGGCGACACACCCATCTGCTTGGAGAGCTCGTAGATACCATAGACCGTACCACGCTTATCACTGCCGGCAATCACCAACTGAGAACCAATGGTCTTGATGATATACTTCTCCGTCTTACCTTTCAGTGCTGTCAGCACCCCCTCTTTCACCCACTGGTCGATCTGTCTGTTCACACCAACGGTGCCTATCAGCACCTCTGCCTGACGGTCAGCCAAAGTGGCAGTCTGACCGGTCACCTTCCCAAAATCCGCCAGAAGGTTTTTCGCCGCCAGCTGCACACAGCTATGCTCACCCTGTCCCACAGAGATGGTGAACCGCTTCAGCTGCCAAGCATCGGAAGAAGGTTGAAAAGAAACAAACTGGTCGGTAGCCATCACGCTTGAAACAAGTCCTGAAAACACGAATGCCAACCAGGTTTTTAACAAAGAATGTCGTTGCATCATATCGTCAAATGTTACAAATTATATATATTCGATGCAAAGATAACCCTTTTTAGGGAGTCTTATGATAGTAAATGTATCAAAAAGTTTAATATTTGTAACATTTGTTTGTTACATCACGAAAAATGCCGTATCTTTGCAACAAACAACAAAATCGAGTTACTAACGAAGCAACAAAAATACTAACGAAACAATGCAAGCCAAGTTAATACTAACACTCGCAGCACTTCTCTACTCTATGAGCACTTGCGCCCAAAGGGGCAAGTTCTTCAGCACCGACAACCAATTCTTGTCGAGCAGTTTTGTCACACAGGTGTATCTGGACAACGAAGGATTTATCTGGGCCACCACCCGTAATGGTATCAACCGTTACGACGGCTACCAGTTCCGGGTTTTCAGGAAAGAAAACCAAAACGACCGTTCACTGGCCAGCAACTATGTGAACAGTATGATGCAAGATCGAAAAGGTATTTTCTATTTTGGTATGTACGGTGCCCTGCAGACCTGGGACGGCAACAAGTTCCATCAGGTAACCATGATTGACAAGAAAGGCAATCCTGGTCATAGCTACCCCACCTGTTTCCTAGAACGTAAGAACGGTGACGTGTTAGTAGGCACATCCGGTCTGGGACTTTTGAAGTTCAAGAACCAGCAGACGGCTGTGCAGGCGCAGGGGCCCTTGGCTGCCATCCATACCGTCAACGGTATGATAGAAGACCGGAAGGGACATCTCTGGCTTGCTACCGACCATATGGGTCTCGTCTCATTCGACGGCAAGACCATGCGACGTCACTTGAAAGAACAGCCCGACCTGGTCTTCGTCTGTCTGTGCGAAGGCGCTGATGGTGTCATCTATGCCGGTACAGCCAATGGTGGCGTCTACCGTTCACAGGGCAGCAGTTTCGTCCATATCGCAGAGACAGGCACCAGATCGGTCTCTGCCCTCTATTGTGACCACGAAGGGATGATTGTGATTGGCTACGATGGTGACGGTCTGGCCCTTTTCACCCCCCAGACCAAGGAACTGACCCCCAACCCATTCTTCTCACTCGAAGTCGACCTCTCTATTAGTAAGGTGTACTCCATCACGGAGGACAAGAGTGGCAACCTGTGGTTCGGTTTGCTACAGAAAGGTATCTTCATGCAGCCCATCAGCTTCAAGGGCTTCCATTATATGGGTCATAAGCTGGGTGCCCGTAACACCATTGGCTCCGCCTGTGCCGTGAGTGTCATCATGGATGCCAAGCACCGCATCTGGATAGGCACCGACAAAGACGGCATGTATTGCTACGACTACAACACCCAAAGCGCCAAGCACCTCACAGCGCAGTTCCCTTCCGTGGTGATGTCACTGGCAGAGGGACTCGATGGCCGTATCTGGGTGGGCAGCTACCGCGAGGGACTAGGATGGATAGACCCCGTCACATTCCAGTATCATCGCATTCCCTTCCCCCAGGACCCGCATCTGATTGTGATGGACATCGAGGTGGCCAATGACGGCACCCTCTGGCTGGCCACCATGAAGCATGGACTGGTACGGATAGACGCCAAAGACGGTCATATCATCGCCTCCTACAAGATGCAGAACGGCATCGACAAGGACAGAAAGAAGAACTGTATCACCAACGATTATATCTCGCAGGTTCACATCTCACCCGATGGCAAGCGTGTCTATGCGTCGACGACCATGGGACTGTGCTGTCTGGACCTGACCAAGAACAGCTGGGTAAAGACATTCGGTATGAACTGTCTGAACTACAGCACCCCTATCAGGGTGACCCGCGAATATGACGGCAGAGTATGGTATGGCACCAACGAGGGGCTCTACTGCTATGACCTCGCCACCCAGAAAACCAAGAAATTCACCCGTGAAGATGGGCTGTCAGACAATGGTATCGCCACCATAGAGCGCGATCCCGAAGGACAGCTCTGGATAGGCACTGACCATGGTCTGAGCTGCTTCAACCCCAAGACAGGTGTCTGGCAGAACTATTTCGCTGACGATGGACTGCAGAGTAACGAGTTTAGCGATAACGCCTCGTACATGTCACCCGACGGCACGCTGGTGATGGGTGGCACCGCAGGTGTATCCTGGTTCAACTCGCACCAGATCACCCCCAGCAAATGGGAGGCAGAGCTGGAGCTCACCTCTTTTGCCATTAACGGTCAGCCTGTGAACAAGTCGACCTATTCCGGTAGCTACCTGGTCACCGACACCACCATCATCGCCAGTAACCGCTTTGAACTCAGCTATAGCGACAACACGTTCTCCATTCAGTTCTCGACCCTCACCTATGAGAACCCGGAACACATCTCTTACCTATATAGCATCAACGGCGAGCCTTTCAACCGACTGCAGCCTGGTGAGAACATCCTCACCCTCTCTCATCTGCCAGAGGGCACCTACCGGTTCAGGGTCAAGGCGGAGCGCAATAATATCGAGACACCTGTCAGAGAGTTCACCGTCATCATCCACAGTCCCTGGTACCGCTCGGCATGGGCCTATTTCTTCTATGCCATCATCATCGGACTGTTTATCTGGCAGTATCTGACCTACCGCCGTCATAAGGAGCAGGACCGTCTGCGCCTACAGGCCCATATCCATGCAGAGGAGATGGGCGAGGCCAAGCTGCGCTTCTTCATGAATATGAGTCATGAGATCCGTACGCCTATGACACTGATCATCACCCCTCTGCTCTCACTGATCAAGACTGATAACGACCCCAGCAGAAAGAATGTTTATGAGACCATCCGACGTAATGCGGAGCGTATTCTGAGTCTGATCAACCAGATGATGGACCTGCGTAAGATTGACAAGGGACAGATGCAAATGCGTATGCGAGAAACCAACCTGGTGAGCTTCGTCAAGGATATCTATGAGCTCTTTGGCAACCAGGCTAAGGCCAAGCAGATCAAGTTCCTGTTCAACCACACAGACGACAGCATCCCCATCTGGATTGACCGTCAGAACTTCGACAAGGTCTTTATGAACGTTCTCTCCAACGCCTTCAAATACACACCTTCCGGTGGTGAGATAGGCATCCGTCTGACACACGACGACCACACAGCCACCATTGCCATCTACGACAATGGTGAGTGTATCCCCGAAGATAAGATCAACAAGATCTTTGACCGTTTTTACCAGACCACGACATCGGCCAACGACCGCTATATAGGCACGGGCATTGGTCTGGACTTGACCCGTTCACTCGTTGAGCTCCATCACGGCACCATCACGGTACACAACCTGGAGAAAGGCTGTGAGTTTGTCATCAACATCCCATTGGGCAACAGTCATCTGACGTCCGACGAGATGATCCTCGCTGAGGACGACAATACCGACACCCTCGCCAGCGCCATGCTGCAGGAGATGGAACAGGATATCGAGGAGACATCACCCATGCAGGAGACGAAAGCCGCCAACAGCCGCTCCACCATCATCATTGCCGAGGACGACGAGGAGATACGTAACTACCTGGATGCTGAGCTCTCGAAAGAGTATGACGTACGCATCTGCACCAATGGTCGTGAAGCCCTGGGCGAGGTGATTCGCAACAAGCCCGACTTGGTGATCACTGATATCATGATGCCTGAGATGGATGGTAACGCCCTCTGTTCACGGCTAAAGACCAATCCAAGCACCTACTCTATCCCTGTGGTTCTGCTCACGGCCAAGAACCGCGATGAGGATAAGCTAGAAGGACTGGAGTCGGGTGCTGACGCCTACCTCGTCAAGCCATTCAACATGGACATCCTGCGCCGTACCATCTTCAACCTCATCAACAAGAACCGCATGCTCCGCCTGAAATACGAGCGTAATGACGAGTTGGAAGAGCAGGTGGATGAGATCCGTCTTAAATCACCCGATGAGAAGCTGCTCGAGCGTATCATGGAGTGTATCAACAAGAACTTGAACAACTCCGACCTGAGTGTCGATATGATTGCCGACAGTGTGGGTATCAGTCGTGTCCACCTGCACCGTAAGATGAAAGACCTGACCGGTCAGACGCCTCACGACTTCATCCGGAACATCCGTCTGAAGAAGGCTGCGCAGCTGTTGGCCAACCAAGGCATGAACGTGACCGAGGTGATGTATGCCTGCGGATTTGCCAACTCGGCCTCATTCTCAACCGTCTTCAAGAAATTCTATGGCATGTCGCCCCGCGACTACATGAAGGAACACGAGCAGAGGTAACAAAAAGGGGATAAAAAAATGACCACCACTAAAAAGTGATGGTCATTTTTTTGAGGTCTTGATCCTGCGAGCTGGTACCATAGAACAACTCGTATGTTCCTGGTTTGGTTCGCATAGTATTCGTTGCTGCATCCCAGAACTCAAAGCTCTTAGGCGTGAGGTTCAAAGTGGCCGTCGCAGTCTGCCCTGCTTTCACGTTAACACGCTGGAAAGCACGTAGCGACTTCAGCGGTCCCTCCTCGTCAGCCACATCACGGATATACAACTGCAACACTTCCGTGCCGTTCCGACGCCCCGTATTGGTTACAGGAATCGTCACCTGATAGCTGCCTTCTGTCCCTTCAATCTTGGCATCGCCCACCTGAAACGTGGTATAGCTCAGGCCATAGCCAAAAGCAAACAGCGGATCGTTGAAATAGCGATAGGTACGGCCTTTCATCGAGTAGTCCTCGTAGTCGGGCAGCTGCTGACTGTTCTTATAGAAGGTCACAGGCAGCTTGCCTGAGGGGTTGTAATCACCGAAGAGCACGTCAGCCACTGCCATGCCACCCTCCTGACCGGCATACCAGGCCTGCACAATGGCATCGCAGCTCTCTGTCTCAGGCTGTAAGGCGATGGCTGAGCCGGAGCAGTTCACAAAGATCACCTGTTTTCCTGCTGCCTTCAACGCCTTCAGGAACGCACGCTGCACCTCTGGCAACTCAATATGGGTACGGTCACCACCCTTGAAGCCATCGATGTTCACCGGCATCTCCTCACCTTCCAGGCTGGGGGCGATACCACCACAGAAGATCACCTTGTCGATACCCTTCAGTTGGGCAATGGTCTGCTGGTAGTCAATCGGCAGTTCACGTGCCACGTCAATCTTCATCGAGGCACCCCAGGTCTTCACCGTCTGGAAGCGCACCTCTATCTGGAACGACTGTCCTTTCTCAGCCTTCAGCACCGTCCGTGTCGGGGTGGCACGCCAGATATGATGGGTGAACTTCTTCTCACCATTGATATAGAGCTCGAAATGACCGGTGCTCTCCACGTTAACCACATACTCACCAGCCTCCTTAGGGGTGAAGGTGGTCTCGTACTTTGCCGAGAAATCCTCCACAGGCAGGTTGTCGGCAAACACATGCATGCCAGCTGTCGTTACGTTCACAGGCTTGGTATAATAGGCGGTGGTGAAAGGCTTTCCTTTCATCTCCGTATTGCTCCAGAAGGTACCCTTCAGGCCTTTCTTTCCGTCGGGCGTGACACACTCCGTAGCGATATGACAGGCCATCACCTGATCGTTGGTCAGGTCACAACCAGGCAGATACACCAGTTTCTTCTGCTTCGTCCGGATTCCGTCGAGGATGGTCACCGTGTGGTTGGGGGTGCCATTGTAGTTACCCCACATCATCGGTTCGTTGTGGGCGTTAGGTCCTATCACAGCTATCTTCTCTGCCCCTTTCTTCAATGGCAGGATGCCACCTTTGTTTTGCAACAGCACGATGGTCTGGCGTGCCATGTCCAGTGCCACCTGGGCCGAGGCCTTGGTTGACATCGCAGAATAAGGAATCTTTGACCACTCCACCAGGGCAGGATCATCCATCTCACCCAGGTCGAAACGGCCTTCGAGCAGTCGGACAACATGCTTATCCACCTCTGCCTCAGTGATCAAGCCACGCTTCACCGCCTCAGGGATACTACGGTAGGCATAGCCATAGCCGCACTCCACATCGGTGCCAGCCAGGGTCGCCTTGGCAGAGGCCGTCACAGGCGAAGAGCTGCTCTTATGCGAGGTATAGAAATCGCTCACAGCGCCACAGTCGCTCACCACGAGGTATTTGAATCCCCATTCATCACGCAGGATCTGCTGCAGCAAACGGTTGGAACCACAACAGGGATCATCATCCAAGCGCTGATAGGCACACATCACCTCACGCACGTTAGCATCCTGTACAAGGGTTTTGAAGGCAGGCATATAGGTCTCCCAGAAGTCGCGTACCGGCACATCGGTCAGGTTAGCTGAATGACGGGTGTATTCCGGACCGCTATGAACCGCATAGTGCTTGGCACAGGCCCACAGCTTACGATATTTGGCATCCTCCGGACCCTGCAGACCTTTCACCACCTGCACACCCATCACGCTGGTGAGATAGGGATCTTCGCCATAGGTCTCCTGACCACGTCCCCAACGAGGATCACGGAAGATATTCACGTTGGGAGTCCACACACTCAGACTGCGCATCTTCATGTCCTCACCCTTCAGGTCGTACATACGGTGGTTGTACTGGGCACGGAACTCGGTACTGGCGATGTCGAACACCCGGTATAACAGGTCGGGGTTGAACGATGCCGCCATGCCCACCGGTTCAGGGAAGTTGGTCACGTTACCCATGTTAGCAGCCCCATGCAGGGCTTCACTCCACCAGAAGAATTTCTTGATACCCAAACGGGGGATGGCCGGGCTCTCGTCGAGCATCAGCTTGGCTTTCTCTTCCAACGTCAGTCGACTGCAGAGGTCTACCGCACGCTCCCTGGCAGGGAGGTTCGGGTTCTGATAAGGCCATGTCTGTGCCGAGGCTGTCAGCCCCCCACAGAACAGCATTGTTACGAATAGTTGATACTTCATTGATAATTGTTAGTAATGATGATTTTATTGATGATAGACTTGATAGCTCTTTCCTGGCACCGTCACGATGTCGTACTCATAGACTTTCTTGACCGGCAGCGTATGGAAGTGACCTAACTCCGACGACTTCAGCGGCTCACGGATCACAGCCCCCTTCAACAGGTCGTTGTCGCACACCCCTTCCGCAGGACGCAGACCATCGCCCTTCAAGGGCACATACGAGCGCAGGCGCAGGGTACCACCGATGCGGGATACGATGGTGGCCTCACTCAGTTCACCTTGCTGCCATTTCATGCTCACCTCGAAGTTACCACGGGCTCTGAGGCCACTCACCTCACCTTCCTGCCAGGCGTCGGGCAATGCCGGCAACAGGTGCACAGCACCATCATGACTCTGAAGCAGCATCTCACAGATACCTGCCGCACATCCGAAGTTACCATCGATCTGGAAAGGCGGATGGGCATCAAACAGGTTCGGATAGGTACGGCCATCGGGATAGGTGCCTGACTGACTGTCGTCGGGCAGCAGGTGGAGCATATTCTTGATGATCTGGAACGCGTGGTTACCATCGAGCATACGCGCCCAGAAGTTGATCTTCCACCCTAAGCTCCAGCCTGTAGCCATGTCACCACGCTGGTTCAGGGTGTTGGCAGCCGCCGTAAACAGCTCCGGATGGGTATAAGGTGAGATCTGGTTCGAAGGATAGAGCCCATAGAGATGCGAGATATGCCGGTGCTCATCCTTCGGGTCGTCAGCATCGATGAGCCACTCCTGCAGCTGTCCATGACGACCTATCTGCATCGGGGGCAGCTTGGCAATGGCATTGGTGAGCATGGTGGTATAGACCACGTTACCCAGTCCTAAGATCTGATGTGCCTTCAGCGTGCTGGACAGCACATCGAACACAATCTGGTTGTCCATCGTGGAGCCAGCGGTCACAGTCGTGCCCTTCCCCATAGGTCCATGCTCGGGCGACACCGTAGGCACGGTGACCAGCCACCCTGCCGCATGCGACACCTCACCGTTTTTCGGATAGGTCTGCATGTACGACAGCAGGAAGTCGGCAGCCCCTTTCAGCACGGGGTAGCAGGCTGAGAGGAAGTGCTTGTCGCCTGTGAACAGATAGTGCTGCCACAGATGGGTGGTGAGCCAGGCACCACCAGTGGGGAACATGCCCCAGGTGGTCCCATCCACGGGACCGGCGATACGCCAGAGGTCGGTATTATGATGAGCCACCCACCCCGGACAGCCATACATGGTACGGGCGGTCTTGGCCCCCGTCTCACTCAACTCGCGGATCATGGAGAACAGCGGCTCCTGGGTCTCTGCCAGATTGCCCACCAGCGCAGGCCAGTAGTTCATCTCGGTATTGATGTTGATGGTATATTTCGCATCCCATGGGGCATTCTGTTTGTCGTTCCACACCCCCTGCAGGTTAGCCGGCTGACCGCCAGGCTGCGAGGAGGATATCAGCAGATATCTGCCGTACTGCAGCATCAGCGACACCATGTCAAGGTCGCAGCCATCAAAGGCTGCCAGACGCTGGTCTGTGGGGAGTGCCGACTGATCGGATGTCGGCATCGACAGTGACACACGGTCATACTGTTCCTGATATTTCAGCAGGTGACGCTTCAAGAGCGCTTTGTAGTTCTTGCCCTGGAGCGAGCGCATGGTGATAGCGTTCTTTGCCACCGGATCACCACTGATATCCTTGAAGTTCACATAGTTGGTTGCCGCAGTGACGAAGATGGTAACGGTGGTAGCACGGCTCACACAGGTCACGTTGTCGGTATTGACCACCTGACCGTCAGCCACCACCTTCACACGCACCTCTGCCTGCAGTTTACCAGGGATACCCTCGTGCGCCACATTAGCAATGGTATAGGCCTGCTCGTTCTTACCCACCAGAGTGCCTTCCACCGTTTGGTTGTCACGCACATACGTCAGGTCGAAGTTCAGACTTTTCTTCTTGTCGGCAGTCAACTGCACCACCAACACATTGTCAGCCTGTGAGGCAAACACACAGTGCTCATAGTTCACACCATCTTTCTCAAACCGGGTGGTATGAACGGCCTCAGCCAAACTCAGCTCCCGACGATAGTTGGTCGGGACGGCGCTGCCCTGGTAGGAGAACGCCAGCTTCAGACTGCCCAACGGCAGGAATTTCTGTCCGTGCGGTCCTTTAAAGAAGGTACGATCAATCAACTGATGGGCCTCCCGCTCCCGCCCTTCAAATATCAGCTGGCGCACCTCTTTCAGACTGGCTTTGGCCGTCGGGTTATTATTATCGTGGGGTGACCCACTCCAGAAGGTCTCTTCATTCAACTGAATCTCCTCCACATCGGTGCCGCCATAGACCATGGCGCCAAGATGTGAGTTACCTAATGGCAATGCTTCCAGCCAATGGCTGGCGGGCTTACTGTACCACAGCTTGTGTTGCTGAGCTGTGGCGACTGTTACGACTAAAAAGCCTAACACGAACGTAGATAATACTCGTTTCATAAATGCTGTTGGTTGAAATATCGGCACAAAGATACAAATAAGTGTGCAAAGTACAAAAGAAAATAAATATTTTCTTTCGTTTTCCCACAAAAAACCCTGGGACTAGAAACGCCTTTCTAAAGTCCCAGGGAAGGAAAAACTACTAACTACTAATATAACTAAAACAATTTTAACCGATTCTTTATTATTTCTGGGTGCAAAGTTAGTGCAAATTCTCAAAAGTTGCTTACTCTAATGTTACATTTACTTTTTATTTTGTTTCAACCCTTAAAAAAACGCACTTTTTTAACTTTACCCTTTATTTAAAGAGCAGTGGAGCCATCTCTTTCAGGCTTCTGCGCCAGGTGAGGAACTCATGTGCGGTACCCTCTGAAACCAGTCCGTGCGCATTAAAACCAGCAGCCTTCAGTGCGGCCACGCTCTTATTGATACCCTCGGGATTCTCTTTGTCGCCACAGCTCTCGAAGATCACCTTCACGGCTTTGGGATCCTTGATCTCCTCTGGCATATAGGTACCGCCAGAGAGCAGACCCCAGTAACCGAACACCTCAGGACGGCGCAGGGTGATGAGCTTGGTCTCCATGCCACCCATCGAGAGACCGGCCATCGCACGGTTCCACTTGTCAGCCTTGGTCAGGAAATGTTTGTCGATATGTGGGATCAGCTCATCGATGAGCACCTTCTCAAACTCCTCAGCTGTGAACTTGCCGATAGAACCAAACTTAAAGTCGTTGGTCAGTCCGTAGGCCATCACGATGATGAAAGGCTTAGCCTTACCATCAGCAATCAGGTTATCCATGATGAGACCGGCCTTACCCTGTACAGGCCAGCTGGTTTCGTTCTCACCCCAGCCATGCTGCAGGTAGAGCACAGGATAGCGCTGCTGCTTACCCTTCACCACCTTACCATAGCCGGCAGGGAGATAGACATTGGCGGTCTGCATCTTACCGGTGCTCTCGCTCCAGAAGGTCACCTGCTGAATGTTGCCATGTGGGATATCCTTGCGGTAAGCATAGAAGTCCTGGTCGGCAGCAGGGATCTCGATACCACTCTCCCAACGGCAAGAACCAAAGTAGTTATGTGTGCCGGGATCGTTGAACACGCCACCATCGATGGTGAGGTGATAGTAGTGGAAACCAGGATCCATTGGACCCTCGGTTGTACCGGTCCACACCCCATCCTTATCCTTGCGCAGCACCGTGCCGCCACGGCCACCAAGACCCAGACTGACAATCACCGACTTCGCATCGGGAGCCACCACACGGAAACGGGCATAACCCTCTGAGTTCACCATGGGGTATTCCTGTCCGGGCTGGTTCATGGGATTGGGCACGAAGTCCTCTTTGGGCTTACGGTTATCGAGTGCCACGTTGAAATCACGAATGATCTGGAGGGAACGCTTGGCCTTGAAATGGTCGTCGAAAGGCAGTGGGTGGTTGTTCACACCCAGCCAAGAGTCCTTATCACTCAGGTTCCAGAAGGTCACATTCTTAATCACATCCTTATGCTTACGGAACACCCTGAAGATACGGGCATACTGGTCTTCCTGCAGGGTGGCGATATAAGCGGCCTGTGGCTTGGCCTCACCACGTGAGAACATCAGCTGACCACCACTCTCGTTGTTGGTACGCAGGTCGAGCTCTGTGACGTGGATCGTATTGACAATCTCGCTGAAACGTGTAATAGCCTTGTCAAGCTGCTCCTCATCTGGGAAATAGATGTTGTAGTGGCCCTGCATACCGATACCATCGATAGGCACACCAGCCTCCTTCATCTTCTTCACCATATTATAAATACGCTCACGCTTGCCTGGGTCAACGGTGCTGTAGTCGTTGTAGATCAGCACACCGGTTGGGTCGGCTTCACGGGCGAACTCAAAAGCCTTCGCAATAAACTCATCACCGCAGAGCTGGAAATGACGGCTCTGACGATAAGGGCTGGCACCTGGACGGAACATATGAGGACCGTCGTCAGCGATAGCCTCGTTGACCACATCCCAGGCATAGACCACATCCTTATAACGGTTCACCACGGTATGGATATGATCGCGCAGGCGCTGATAGAACACCTCTTTCTTCACGGGCTTACCCTTCTTGTCGACAAACATCCAGTCGGCAAACTGTGAGTGCCAGCACAGACAGTGACCACGCATCTTGATACCGTTCTCACGACAGAAGTTGGCAATCTTGTCAGCCTTCTCAAAGTTCCACACGCCCTCCTTCGGATGGATCTCACCGGGTTTCCAGTCATTCTCAGCCGTCACGCTGTTAAACTGCTTCTTGATGATAGCCATCTGGTCGGCATTGGTCACATTGGTCTGATTCACAGCTACACCGATCGTGAAGTAGTCCTTGTAGGCATCCTTCAAGCCTGGTCCGGCAGAGTAGTCTATGGGGCGGCCCCATTGTGCCGATGCCGTCAGGCTACCGGCGATGAGCGATAACGCTAAGAATACTTTTTTCATACTATTTAAAACTTGATTTTCGTTTATTACTGTTTACGGCTGCAAATTTACGATTATTTCAGTTAAGGAGCTATTTTGAGAGTATCACATACTTTACGATATGTATCATTCATAAAAAAACGTCATAGCGGCAAACCTACCGAAGACTTTTTAAAGCCTTTCTCCGGCCATATAATAAAACAAAACATGCCCACCGTTACTGGTGAGCATGTTGTTTGGTTTTCTTCAATCTCAGGATGCGCCGCACACTCTGGTCGATGCGCGCCTCACTGATGGCGCCTTGCTGAACGGCTGCCACGATGGCATCAAAGGCCTCCATAAAGTGCTGTGGTCCGAGTATAATATCAGCACCGGCCTTGAAACAGCCCACAGCTTCCTCCTCGTTACTGTACTGCTTGGTGACAGCACCCATCTCCATGGCATCGGTAACGATGATGTTCTGATAGCCTAGCTCACCGCGCAGTTTGTCTTGCAACACAAAACTCGACATGGTACAAGGGATATCCGAGCCCGTCACATTAGGCGCACTGATATGGGCGGTCATGATGAGCTGACAGCCCCAGGCAATACCGGCTTTGAAAGTCACCATCTCGCACCGATTCATCTCATCCCAGGTCTTCAGGCTCTGCGCATAACCGAAGTGGGTATCAGCGGTGGTGTCGCCATGGCCGGGGAAGTGCTTGACACAGCCGGTGATACCGGCATCCTTGAGTCCCTGCAGGTAACCCACCACCATCGCAGCTGCCACATGCGGATCATCGGAGAAAGCACGGGCACCAATCACGATATTCTCTGGATTGGTGTTCACATCAGCCACGGGCGCAAAGTCGACATCAAACCCGTATTGGGTGAGGTAGGTGCCGATGGTGTTTCCACACTCATAGGCATTCTGAGAGTCGCCTGTCGCACCGATAGCACCCATCGACTCGTATTTCTTCACCGAGAAATTGGCGTTGTTGCCAATACGGGCCACACGACCGCCTTCCTCGTCGATACACAGCAGTGGCTGACCGTTCAACGCTTTTATCTGCGGTATGAACTGTGCCAACTGAGCCTCATCCTTGATATTATGGGCATAAAGGATGACACCCCCTATAGGATAGTTCTTCACGGTGTTTTTCATGCGGTCATTCACGGCCTGGAGTGAGATCGCTTCCAGATCTTCCCTGGTCTCCCACTGGATGGTAGGATCGAGGGCTTCGGGTCTGACGCAAAATAGCTGTCCCACTTTCTCGCGCAGCGTCATCTGCCGCAACTGGGCCTCCACCTCATCGTCCAGTCGCGGACCAACAGGATTGTCGTCGTTGTTACAAGAGGTTAATAGTTGACCATAGAAGACGATGCCTAACAGCATCCATAACAAACTCTTTTTCATGATGTTAAATTCTGATGATTATTAATTAAATGATGTAGATTGTTTCCTTCTGATGGTGCAAAGATACGAAATAATCATGAAATAACAGCCACGGAGCTCATATTTAACATTCCATTACTCAAGCATCAGCCTCGGTGCTGCGGTCAGAATGGTTACTTTTTAGGCTTTTTCTTGTGGATTCAGAAATAATTTCGTATTTTTGCGCACGAATAAGGAAAAATGAAGCGATGAAGATCAAATTACTACTTGCTTTCATGGTATGTCTACAACAACTGCAAGCCTATAACATCCGACATATTACAAGCAGCGACGGACTCTCGGCCAGTTCTGTGCTTACCATTGAGCAGCAACCTGACGGTATCATGCTATTTGGCACCATCGACGGACTGAACAGTTACGATGGCAGTCAGGTGCGCCCCCTCACGTTGAATGCCGGTCAACGGCTCTATGGCAACCTGATCGAGCATGTGCAGAATGTCGAGACCGACAAGACGTGGGTGCTGACCAACTACGGCCTGAATGTGGTGACCGCCAAAGGACAGCAGGTACGCTACTACCCGCAGTTCCAGGGTCTGCGACGTATCCGCCGCAATCCACAAGGCGACGGTTTCCTCTTGTCGGACAACAAGTTGAGCTATATCGACCAGCATGACGGCAGCATCCGTACCCTGCCCCTCCGGGATGTCAGACTGGGCGACGTGTGCGATTTCGCCTTCACCAGCGATGCCTTCGTGCTCTTCCGTCACGATGGTATCGTGCGCTATCCCCTACAGGCGAGAAATGGTACCTATACCCTCGGGCGCCCCAGAAAGATTCACGCCATCAGCCTGCACTCTGCCGTGTGTAACGACGGCTCGGAATATATGGTGACCACCGACGGTCAGCTGTACAGCTACGACCTGAAGACGCGTGTGCTAAGACATGAGATGCCCCTGGCCGATGAGCTGAGCAAGCGTGGTGGGGTGAATGATGTGCTCCGCTTTAAGGGTGCCCTGATGATTGCCTTTACCGAAGGCGGTGTCATCAAAGTGAACCAGCATAGCGACAAGTCGGTTGAGATCATCGACCTGGACATCGAGACCGGTGTATTCTGCCTGCGGAAGGACCGTTTGGGCGACCTGGTATGGATTGGCTCCGACGGTCGCGGCGTCCTGATGTACAGTGACGAGCCCCTCACCCTGCGCTCATTCACCAGCGCCTCGGTGAAGGCCGGGAGCCCCATCAGAGCCCTGTTGAAAGACGATGAAGGCAACCTCTGGGTGGGCACCAAGGGCGACGGCATCACCTGTCTGCCTCAATTCAACCTGTACCAGAATCCCCGTCAGATGAATGCTGTCTGCTATCGTGAGCAGAACAGCGGACTGACCAGTAATGTGATCTACCATTTCGCAGAGAGCCACCATGGCGGTTTCTGGATCAGCGGCGGCGAAGGTATCTGCTACTACTCCTACCGGTCGAGACACATCGTGCCCGTGGCGACAGACCGCAGACTGCAGCAGATCATCGACGTGCGTGAGAAAGACAACGAGCTGTGGATGGCCGCCTTGGGAACAGGTATCTTCAGAGCCGACATCCGCATGGAGAACGGCCAGCCACGGCTGACCAACCTGCGCCAGTACTCCCTGGACAACGGGAATGGGCCTTCTAACTATTTCTTCTGTCTGACCTACGACAAGCAGGGACGCTGGTGGTTCGGCAACCGAGGGAAAGGGCTCTACACCCTTGAGCACAACCAACTGCGGCATGTGCCTACCCTGAAGACCCAGGACCCCAGCGTGAACGACGTGTTCGCCCTCCTGACTATGGGCGACGACCTCTGGATCGGTACCGGCATGGGAATCTTTATCCGCAACAAACAGGGACACTGCCGTAGGCTGAGCACAGCCAACGGTCTGCCCAACAACACGATACACGCCTTTACCAAGGGCACCGCCAGCGAGGTGTGGGCCACCACCAATGGCGGTCTGGTAGAGTTGTCGGGTAAAGGAACGGTACAGAAGGTGTATGGCATGAACAGCAGTCTGGACGTGACCGAATACTGTGACGGTGCGGCCTATGCCAAAGGACGGGCGCTGTTCTTCGGTGGTATCAACGGCTTTACGGCAATCGTCAACGATACCACGGTGCACCAGCAGGTGCACGAGTCGCACATCAGCTTCACCGCCCTTGACATCCTAGGTAAGCTGCAGAACGTCAACGACTACCTTACGGGCGATGGCGACCACCTCACGCTGACCCTCCGTCACACTCAGAACACCTTTGCCGTAAGTGTGGCCACATTCAACTATCTGGAGGAGCCCTTCTACCATTATCTGTACCGCCTCACCGATGACGGCGAATGGATTGACAACGGGTCGAACAATGCCATCTCGTTCACCCAGATGTCGGAAGGTAGTCACACCCTCTATGTCAAGGCCCGGAACATGCTCGATGGCAGTGAGACTGCCGTGTCGCAGTTGCAGATTGCCATCAAGCCCCCTTACTACCGCACCTTCTGGGCCTATTTCACCTATGCCATTCTGGTCATCGTGCTCATCGCGATCTACATCCGTCACTGGTACGAAGACCAGCAGCTGCACCAGCAGATGCAGCTGGCCCGGTTGAAACAGCAGCACCAGGACGAGCTGTATGAGGAGAAGCTGAAGTTCCTTACCAATATTGTTCATGAGTTGAACACCCCACTCACCCTCATCTACGGTCCCTGCGAGCGCATCCTGTCGTACACCAAAGCCGATGGTTTCGTTCGGAAATACGTGGGTAAGGTGATGCAGAATGTAGGGCGTCTGAACAGTCTGATCCAGGAGATTATCGACCTGCGCCGTGTGACCTCGGGGCATCATGTCATCAGCTGGCGCCGTGTGGATGTGTCGGCTGTTGTGAGCGACTATGCCAGCGCCTTCACCGAGATGGCGGAGCGTAGCGGCATCACCTACCAGCAGGATATCGCCCCCGACGTGGTATGGACCTCCGACGACAAGGCGCTGAGAAGCATTGTGGGTAACCTCATCTCCAATGCTTTCAAATATACCAAGCGTCAAGGCACTATCAAAGTCCGTCTGGCCCGCGAGGGCGACGGCTTGCTGTTCTCCGTCTATAACTCCGGACGCGGCATCGCCCCCGAGGACCAGCAGCGTATCTTTGACTACTACACCGTGTTCGACCGTGTCGAGGAGAGTCCGAATGCCGGTCAGACCTCCCGCAACGGCATCGGCATGGCCATCTGTTATAACATGACCAAACTGCTGGGTGGTCGGATCGAGATCGACAGCGTGGTGGACGCCTATGCGCAGTTTAATGTGTTCCTGCCCGATCAGCCGCTGCCTGAAGGCGTCAGTGAGGAGGTGGTGACAAGCGACAAGCAGAGCGACGCGCTGCCCCTGCCCACCGGTGCCAGCCCAGTGAGCAGTCCGTCACGTCCACTCCCCAAGATGGCAGGCGATCGCACGCCAACCATCCTCGCCATCGACGACAACCAGGAGATGCTCGACCTGCTCACCGACAGTCTTGCCGGCTATCGCATGTTGACAGCCATCAACGCAGAGACAGGTCTGGCCTATCTGAAAGAAGAGACCATCGACCTCATCATCACCGATATCATGATGCCTGGCACCGATGGTCTGGAGCTGACCCAACAGGTGAAGCGTAACAAGCACACCATGCATATCCCCCTCATCATCCTGTCGGCCAAGACCTCGGAGGAGGAGCGCATAGAAGGCCTGGACAGCGGCGCTGACGTCTATATCACCAAGCCCTTCAGCATGAACCTGTTACAAGCCACCGTGGTTCGTCTGCTGGAGAACAGTAAGCTGTTACGTGAATACTATAACTCAGGTGCCTCGGCATATGTCTATGCCGCAGGCAACCTGATATCGAAAGAGAACCAGAATTTTGCCGATGAGGTGACGAAGGTCATTGACGCGCACCTCATGGACTCTGAGCTATCCCCGGAGAAGTTGGCGGAGCTGATGCGTATCAGTCCGCGCAACCTCTATCGGAAATTCAGTGATGCAAACCTCCCTACTCCTAAGGACTATATCAGAACCTATCGTATCCATGTGGCAGCACACTGGCTCTCCACCACCAATACCACGATTCAGGAAATCATCTATAAAACGGGCTTCAACACGCGCTCACAGTTCTATACCGAGTTCCGGAAGCATTTTGGTATGACACCCAAGGAGTACAGGGAGCAACAACAAATAAAAGACGATCAGCTATAGCGCATCAGCCGCGCTAATGACAGCCATCGCTTCGAACAGCGCACACCCGCTGACATGGGTTCCTAGGTCGACGGCAGAGTTGTTACGTGCCCAGTTGCAGCCTATCAGGTTCAGCGGTTGGAGACCTTTCTCCTTTAACACCTCCGCATTATGCTTGAGATAAGCCACAAAGCGGTTCTTGTCCGACTGATCCAGATGGCTATCCAGGATGAGCAGGGTGAAATAACGCACAAAGACGCCCTTGAACAGGCCGCCATCGCCTGTGCCCTCATCTTTCAGGACGCTCTCTGTCAAGTCGCTCAGACTCGACAGCGTGTACGACGAGGCGCGTACGGCATCGCGCAAGAAGCTGTTCTCCCCCGTGATACGGTACAGTTCATAGCACATGCCTACAAACGTGCCTTGGTTATAGGTGAACACCCAGTTGGTGATCTGATTGCCGTTCTGTCCATTCATGCTGTCATAGACCGCACCGGTACCAGGGGCATAGAGGTTGTCGCGCTCCCAGTTGTAGATGCGCTGTGCCAGATCCAGGTCAGCAGCTTGCTGACGGATGCGATACATACGGGCAGCGATGATGCCGGCAGGTCCGTTGCTACAGGCGTTCTTGCTCCATGGCTGACTCTTACGCCAGGCCATGCCGCCATGACAATACTTGGTGTTCCAGGCATTCTGGATGTCATCCCAGAGCAGCTGGGCGGTATCCAGGTATTTCTGGTCCTTGGTACAGTCATAGAGCCGTAGCATCGTCAGACAGATCCATTCCTCATCATCATAGAAGTCATTGAAATAGCTGTTGCCCGCCTTTTTCTTGATGCCCTCGTGCCACTTGTCGAACAAGTCACGATAGCCGGCATTGCCACTGCGCAGATAGGCGTCGATGACCACATCCATGGCATGGGCCTGCGGCCAGTACTGATTATGCTGGGTGTCGGTCACGTCGGGCAAGGAGTTGAAATAGCCGTCGCGCCCGTTCCAGAAGTGAGTTACCAGAGCCTGTGTCGCCTTTTCAGCCTCCTGTTGCCACGACACCTGCGTAGGCTCGGGCTTGGGCGTGGGCTCGTCATGATCCGAAGAAGAACCGCAACCCTGCAGCACAAGGCTGCAGAGAAGCGGTACAAAAACAACTTTTAATTTATTACGCATATATATAAACCAAATAATTAGTCGGCCAGTTCCACATGGTGGGTGTAGTTAGCCCCATGGAAGAGCACAGTGATACGGGTCTTGACACCAGGATGAGGGCCATCAGCACCACCATCGAAGTCGCCGTCAAACTTCCACTTGTCGTTCCACTGGTTGTTGCCAGTCTCCATGATGTAATAGTAAGGATCATCCATGGCCAGTCCGCCAGGACGTGAGTCGGTACCGTTCTTGGTGCCCCAGAACTGGGTGGTACCATCGGCATACTCCATCAGGAACTTATAGCGCTCGTCGCGGCCCCAGCCCTCCTGTTTGAAGGCAACCACGCCCACACCAGAGAACTCACCATTGCCGGCATAAGGCAGGTCGAACATGATGCCGTTGTTTGGACAGAAGAACAGACCGATGCTCTTGATCTCACGGATGGTAGCAGAGGCCACGTTGAAATCGAGCACCAGACGATAGACGCCTGTCTCCTCAACGGTGGCAGAACCACCCTCACGCAGCTTCAGGCCATTGAGCGAGTAGATGGTGCCATCGCCCTTGTTGTTACTGCAGAACTGGTAGGGTTTGCCTGCCTCCAGTTTGGTGAAGATCTCGAAGACACCCTGCTCAGGTGAAGAGAAGGCACAGCCACTCTCAGCACCCTCACCCATGATGAAGAGTGAAGAAGGGATCTCGTCGAAGCCTTCGAGTGAGGTGATGTTCAGCTGGTGCTTCACCGTTGCCTCAGCCTGATTCAAGCCACGTGAAGAGATGACAGACCAGCTGACACTGCCGCTGTTACCACTCTTGAAGCCGGCAGCCGCAGCCACCTTGTTCAGGGTCTTATGGCTGATGGTGGCACTGTTCATCATACCGTTCTTGTCAGAGAGCACCTTATAGATCGGAGTGGTCTCCCCTTCCTTGTAGAACACCACCTCGTAGAGTGGTGAGCCACTGTCCTCAGCCTTGGCAGCCTCCCACTCGAAGAAAGTGGAAGCTGTGGCCGAGGCCTGTAGGGTGACCTGCTTGCCATCAGCAGGCTCATAGAGCTGATTGATGGCTGTTACTTTACTATCCTTAAACTCCATGTCGGATGTGCAGGATGCCATGCCGAGCAATGCGCCAACGAGCGCGAAAGCCTTTATATAATTCTTATTCATAGTGATAAATTTCTTGTTATGATTTAATTGTGATAAATACTTATTGATGATATGGATTAATTGCCGTAGCCTGGATTCTGTCCCAGGTTGGGGTTGAGGTCGATCTGGCTCTGTGGGACAGCCCAGAGGTAGTCGCGTGCCTCATCGAAGGCAAACTTCCAGGGGATATCGTGGGTAAAGCTGGCGCCGCGCACCTGTTGGGTGAGATACTCCTTACCAGCCTTCCAGCGCTTGATGTCGTACCAGCGCAAGCCTTCGAGGGCGAACTCGCTACGACGCTCGTTGCGCAGGATCTGACGGAGCTCCGCCTGTGACTTGTCAGCAGGGAAATCGAGTGCCTTGGCGGTCTTGAAGCCGGCACGCTGACGGATGGCACGCACAGTGCTGTTCCACACGTCGGCAGTGAGCTGGTTCTGTTCCAGCTTCGCCTCTGCCTCCATCATCAGGATGTCGGCATAGCGGAACATGATGATGTTAAGTCCTGAGCTCATATCGCCAGTGGCCTGCGGTGCGAACCACTTACGGCAGTAGTAACCGGTAGAGGTGGTGTTGCTACCCGTACCGATATAGGAATCCACCGTCTTATCAGCTGCCGGGTCGATATGGATCACCTCGCCGTTCGAACCGTCATTCACGTTAGCACTCCAGTCGTAGTTGTCATAGATAACCGTAGCAGTAAGTCGTGGGTCACGGTTGTCATAAGGATGGTTCGGGTCATAGTCGGTACCAGCCTCATCGATGGTATAACCGGTCAATGTGAGGTAGTTGTCGATGAGTGACTGCTGTGGCACACGGTCAGCCACACGACCACCCTTGCTCAGAGGCACCATATCGACAATCTCACCCCATGTCAGCAGGTTACGCACGTAGGCACGGTCCAGAATCACCTCCTGGTTGTACTCGTTGTCCTCTTCAAACAGACCACGGTAACTGGGGAAAAGAGCATACGCGCCATAAGTCTCGGGCTGATTAATCAGCATCTCACAGTATTTCTGCACGTTACTCCAGTCGCTATCCATGAGATAGGCGCGTGCCTGCAGGGCAACGACGGCACCCTTGGTGATCTTACCATTCTCGCTCTGTGGCAACTCATTGCGAGAAGGCAGATCATTGATGATAGCGTCCAGCTCCTGATGGATGAAAGCCATCACCTCGGCATGCGAGGTACGTGAGATGGTGTTCGACTCTGCTACTGTGATATCCTTAGTGAAGAACGGGATATCGCCATAGAGGTTGGTGAGACGGAAGAAGATATACGCGCGGACGAAGCGGATCTCAGCAATCATACGTGCCTTCTTGGCAGGATCGAGATTGGTGATGGCATCGATATTATCGAGGAACACATGACAGGTCTTGATACCCCCGTACAGATCTCGCCACTCATTGGCGAAGATTCCGGTGGACGGTGTGGCCTGTCCCATACGCATCAGGCGCTGGTCGGTGGTAGAACGGCCATCGATCACATTATCGCTCAGCGACTCATCCCCCCACATCTTCCCGGCATTATACATCTGTGCATAGGCCATATTCACCATATACTGTGCTCTGTCGGGCGACTTCCAGAAGTTGGCATCGGTAAACTCATTACCAGGGGCGTTCTCCATGCCGTTGCAGGCAGTAAGCGTGAGCGTGCCCACAGCAGCAAACAGATAGAAATATTTCTTGATTTTCATTTTCATAAGATACCTAAATAATTAAAATTCCACATCGAAGCCGAAGCCATAGTACTGCAACATAGGATAGTTACGACCACTGTTACCACCACCAGAGTTCATGTTTGAACCGAACTCCGACGACTCAGGATCGATGAATGAGTTCTTAGTGAAGGTCAGCAGATCCTGACCGGTCACATAGACACGGAGTTTCTGCAGGCCAGCCGGTGCGATCCACTTCTTGGGCAATGAGTAACCGATGGTCAGATTCTTCAGACGGGCATACTTGGCGTCGAGCACGAAGATGTCTGACGGACGTCCCCAGTTGTTGGTATCCGATGCGGAGCCCTGAGCAGCCAGTCGTGGATATTTTGCCCCCGTATTGGTAGGCGTCCAGTAATCAAGTTGGTGCTTGTACATCACGTAAGAATAGTTTGAGTGATAAGGCTCGAGCAGCTCGCCGCGCAGCATCTGTGAGCGTTTGCCCACACCCTGCCAGAACATGCTGAAGTCGAATCCCTTCCACTCCATGCGGTAGGTAAAACCGAAGGTATAACGTGGGAAAGCGTTACCCACGATCACACGGTCGTTAGCGTCGATGACATTATCATCATTCTGGTTCTTGAACTTCAGGTCGCCAGGCGCCACCTCAGCTCCCAGAGGCAGGGCAGAGTTCTTGATCTCCTCGTAGCTCTGGAAGATACCTTCCACCTCCCAGGCATAGTATGAGTTCAAAGGCTCGCCCACACGGATAATCTTGTAGATCTCATCCACGCCGCTAATCTGTTCGTTACCAGGGAACTTGGTGACCTTGTTCTTGGTATCACCGATATTGAAGTAGAAGTTATGCTTCACATCACCGGTCTTCAGACGGTAGTTGATAGAGAGCTCCCATCCGTTGTTCGACATCTCACCGATATTGGTGCTTGGCATTGTGGTACCGAACACGCTGGGCTGCAAGGGCTTCATGAGGATGTCCTTGGTGCGCTTGGTGTAGTAGTCGAAGGTGATGTTCAGAGCATTATGCAGGAACGAGGCGTCGAAACCGATATTGAAGGTGTTGGTACGCTCCCAGGTGAGGTCTTTCAGACCCAGGTTGAAACCGGCACCAGCCACTGCCTGGTTGTTATAGGCATAGGTGGCAGAGCCCACACTGTAACGGGTGTAGCGGTCGTAGTCGCCCACAGCCTGACTACCCAGGATACCATATGAGCCACGGATCTTCAGGTCGCCCACGTTCTCACGATATTTCGTCATGAAGTCTTCCTCACTGATACGCCAGCCCAGTGACAGAGAGGGGAAGAAACCCCAGCGGTAGTCCTTATGGAACTTAGAGCTGCCATCATAACGGAAGTCGAACTCGGCATAGTAACGCTCCTTGTAGTTATAGCCCACACGTCCTAGGAGCGAGGTGATGCTGGTCTGGCCAGAGCTATCCACGGTGGTGCCGCCCCCGATGTTACCCACCTCACCGGTGGTGATGCTGGTAGCGGTGCCCAGGTCGGGATCCACATAGTTCTTCCAGATCTCGTTGTTGGCCCAGGTGTACGACTCGTTGGTAGCACCAAACAGACCGCTAACGGTGTGATGACCGAAGGTCTTGTTATAATCCAGCAGGATCTGGGTGTTCAAGCGATAGTTATCGGCATTCCAGTTGCTGGTTCTGAAGTCGGACTCCTTACGTGGACGTGGCTCTGTGGCATCCTCGCCGGCATAATAGTAAGCAGGCATGCTTCTTGAATAACGGCTGTTACCCACGATGTCAGCACCAAACACGCCACGCAGCTTCAGTCCGTCAAAGAGTTTGAGCTCACCAGAGACACTGGCAGTGACCGCGTTATTACGGTATCTGTCGAAGCCACCCGACTCCAGCTGTCCCAGTGGGTTGAACTCACCCCACACATCATTGAGCAGGTAACGGCCATCAGCCGACTTCATCTTATAGATATAGGCGCTGGGCACACGGCTCGCATCGATCTCCAGGCTGCCGCCATTGGTATTCTTGCTATCCGTACGGGTGTAGGCCAGGATGGCGGTCAGCTTGAGGCGTCCCAGCTCGGTGACCAGATTGGTACGGAAGTTATAACGCTGCAAGCCGAATCGCTGGGTGCTCACGTAGTTGCTTCCCTGATCAAAGTAGCCAGCAGAGACCATATAGGAGGTCTTACCGCTACCGCCACTGATGCTCACATTGTAATTCTGCTGCAGGGCGGTCTTGAAAATCTGGTCGAGCGCCCAGTGCTCCTCACCCTGGTGTGCATAGAAGTCCAGGATCTGATCCTGACTGTAGACAGGGGCGTTACCCACATTGGTCTCTGCCAGGTTGCGCAGCACCGCATTCTGATACCCCTTCACCGGTGTAAAGAGGATATGGGGATCCTCCCAGCCCACCATGCCGTTCAGACGGATGGTCGTTGGCTCGTTGAGCTTACCGCGCTTCGTGGTTACCAGCACCACGCCGTTGGCAGAACGCGAGCCATAGATAGCTGCTGTACCGGCATCCTTCAGGATAGAGATATTCTCGATATCGTTCGGGTTCAGACGGTTGAAGTTGTCGTAATCGGTCACCAGTCCATCGATGACAAACAGCGGACTGTTGTCATTCAAGGTGCTGATACCTCGAATGTTAAAGTTGTTGTTCTGTGCGTTGGGGTTGTAGTTCTTTCGCTGGATGATCACGTTTGGTGCGGCACCCTGCAAAGCCTGCGTGACATTCGCCACGGGGCGGTTCTCCAACAGATCGGAGCGTACCTGATCGACCGCACCCACGGCACTCTTTCGGGTGGTGGTACCATAACCGATCACAACCACCTCATCGAGCAGGGCGTTGTCTTCCTTCATGATGATGTGACGCACATTGGCGTTGGCACGCACCTCCTGACTCACATAACCCACATAAGAGAACACCAACACATCGGTTGGCTTACAATTGAGCGAGAAACTACCATCCAGGCCAGTAACAGTACCATTGGTCGTACCTTTGACCGCTACTGTCACGCCAATCATGGGTTCTCCCGATGCATCAACAACTGTACCCCTGACAGTGGCTTGCTGGACGTTGTTGGTCTCAGCCACAGAGGCACCATTGGCAAACGTCGGAGACGGGCTGCCCACACAGAGGGCCACCCCCATAAAACCTTGCCAGATGAATCTGGAATAGTTGAAATTGACTTTTTTCATTTAGTAAAACATTTAGATTGAGTTTAATTTTAGTTATTAGAATCGCTTTGTTATATCATTTACTCGGTTTGAATGATCATCTCAGCGCCTTTCGCCAGTTGGCTATGCGGCACAAACCACCCTTTGAGAGGCTTGCCCCCTATGGTGACATGGCTGATGCGGCGTCCTGTGCCCTCCCGACGGATGGTAAAGGTGTTGCCGGTGGTGCCCAAGGTGAAGCACACCCGTCGGAACAAGGGTACGGTGACGATATACTGCGGATCAGCAGGCGAATAGGTATAGATGCCAATGGCATTGAGCACATACCAGGATGACATCTCCCCGGCATCGTCCATGCCGGCATAGGCCAGTCCTTCTGCTCCCATCCCATAATAATGGTTCAGCAGGGAGTCGAGCACCACCTGGGCCTTCTCTTGTCTGTCGACGAAGTAGTAGGTGTAAGGGATGCTATGACCGGGTTGGTTACCATGACAATAGGTACCCAGGAAGCCCGTGAGGTTCCAGGCCTCATAACCATGGTTGGGCTGTTGGAAAAGCGAGTCGAGTTTCTGTTCCACCGCCCGTTTCGATGGGTAGAGCGCCACCATGCCCTCTGGGTCGTGGGGGGCGAAGAACAGGGAATTCCAGGCATCAGCCTCACGGTACTGGTAGGCATAATAGGGATACCAGGGATCAAAGGCCTTGATCCACTGCCCATCAGCCGTCTTGCCACGCCAGAAGCCTGTTGCCGGGTCGAACAGGTTCTTGTAGTTCTGCGAATGCTGCATCAGCAGCTGGTAGTTTTTCTTATCTTTCAGCTCACGGGCGATGAGTGCCGTGGCATAGTCGTCGTAGGCATACTCCTGCGTCTTGGTGACCGATGCCTTGTACTCATCCCAGGTAGGCACGTTGGTCGTATCTTTCTCAGCGATCCATCCTTGTGCCAGATACTCCTTCAGCCAGGGGCGCCCGCCACGTCCAGGGACGGTGGCATTCTTCAGCAGCAGCTGATAGGCCCGTCGGAGGTCGAAATCACGGATGCCACGCAGCCAGGAGCCCGCCACGAAGGTCGAGGCATGGTCGCCATGGAAGAAGGTAGGCATGTAACCGCCTGCTTTCTCACCTTTGTCGATGATCGACTTGATGATATCGGTGGCCACGTCGGGGTTGATCATCCCCAACAGGATCAGTTTGTTACGATAGGTATCCCAGAACGAAGGATTGGTATAGTAACGGTAGTTGGCTTTCACCACCCTTCCCTGTTCATCGGTATATTCGCCATTGACATCGCTGCGCAAAGCCGGCCAGAGGAACGCCCGGTAGAGGGTTGAATAGAATATCGTCTGCTGTTTCCGGGTGCCCCCCTCTACGAGGATGTGGCCCAGCTGTCTGTTCCAGATGCCATCCGCCTCCTGACGCACCTCGTCGAAGGTCTTCCCCAGCATCTCTGCCTCGAGGTTCTCCTTGGCATTGGCGATGCTCACAAACGAGAAGCCTATCTTGAGCTCCAGCGCCCGTGCTCCCTTGTTCCCATCAAAATCCACCACAGCGATCTGATGGCGATGATCCTTCTGGATGGCGACGCCACGCACCCCATGGTTAGCGACGGCATAGAAATAGATGCGTCCCTCGCCATCCTGGAAGCCTTCAAAGCTGTGCGTCCCCGCCTGTTGGATATGCCAGCGGCGCGGGCGGTTGTTGCTACGGGTGATATCGACGATGAGTCGTTTCTCATCCGCTGGTCGGAACGTGTAACGGTGGAAGCCGCAACGCAGGGTTGAGGTGAGCTCCGCATTCACATGATAACGGTCCAGATACACCTGATAGTAGCCCGGATGAGCCGACTCGTTATCATGGCTGAACCAAGAGCAGAAATTATCAGGATAGAACCGACCTGTGGCAGGCATGACGGGCAGATGGAGCAGGTTCCAGTGCCCCTTACACGTATGTGCGAAACCATAGATCTGATGATCCTCATACTGATACCCCGACCCCGAGGGGTACATGGTGACCGGTGTGAGCTGCACCATCGCATTCGGTAAAGCCGCACCAGGGAACGCCTCAGCGCCCCAGGCCCGTTTGGTCTCCGTACGGGTGTAGCCCAGATCATCGGGCGTCCACAGTGTTGACGTACCTATAAAAGGATTCACCTTACCAGTCAGGTCGCCGGCTCTCACCACCAGTCCTGACAGTAACAAGACAACAAGTGTTGTGATTGATTTCATTTTCATCATTGATGTTTTAGTTATATTGGAGTGGCTATCTTCTTAGCACTGCAAAAGTACAATATGAAAGGAAAAGCGGTGTCCTCGTTTCTGCAATTTTTGTCCGGAATACAGATTTGGCAGGGAATCAAACACGATTCTCAATAGATATATGTATCTTTGCAAGCGGAAAAAACAAAGACAATAACAACACCGATATGAACAACCGAAAATTATTCTACACACTCCTGTTGGCTGCGCTCTCGCTGCCTGTTGCTGCCGACGGAGTAGAAGACTGGAGCAAAGGTATTGCCGCTCCAGCAGACAACATCAAAGTATCACGTCGCCCGGCAGCAGGCGAACGTCTGTTCCGTTCCAACACCATCGAGAAAAAGATCGCTGAGGTCAAGAAGATGCTGAAAGACGCCCCCTACCTGGCCTGGATGTTTGAGAACTGTTTCCCGAACACCCTCGACACCACCGTCCACTACTCGGATGCAGAAGGCGATGACGACACCTTTGTCTATACTGGTGACATCCATGCCATGTGGCTCCGCGACTCGGGTGCGCAGGTATGGCCCTACGTGCAGTTCGCCAAGAAAGACGAGAAGATCCGCAAGATGGTACGCGGCACCATCCTGCGACAGTTGAAATGTATCTGTATAGACCCCTATGCCAATGCGTTTAACATGGGACCTACCGGTGGCGAATGGCAGAGTGACCTGACAGATATGAACCCGCACCTGCATGAGCGCAAATATGAGATTGACTCGCTCTGCTATCCGATCCGTCTGGCCTACCACTACTGGCTGGTGACCGGCGACGACACGATCTTCGGAGACCTGTGGCGCGAGGCTATCGGGAAAATCCTGAAGACCTTCCGTGAGCAGCAGCGCAAGAACGGTCATGGTCCATACCATTTCCAGCGCACCACCGCCCAGCAGTATGACACGGTGAGTCATGGCGGTTATGGCAATCCTGTCAAGCCCGTGGGCCTGATCGCCTCTGTCTTCCGTCCCAGCGATGACGCAACGGTATTCCCCTTCCTCATCCCCTCCAACCTCTTTGCTGTGACCTCCCTGCGCAAGGCAGCAGACATCCTGACCAAGGTCAACAAAGACCGTGAGACAGCGAATGCCTGTTCCGCTCTCGCCAACGAGGTGAGCGACGCCCTGCAACAGTATGCCATCTATAACCATCCCAAATATGGTAAGATCTATGCCTTCGAGGTAGACGGCTTTGGTAATCACCATCTGATGGACGATGCCAACGTGCCCAGTCTGTTGGCCATGGCCTATCTGGGCGATGTGGATGTGAACGACCCCATCTATCAGAACACCCGTCGGTTTGTGTGGAGCGAGGACAACCCCTATTTCTTCCGTGGCAAGGCCGGCGAGGGTATCGGAGGTCCTCACGTAGGTTACGATATGGTCTGGCCTATGTCGATCATGATGCGTGCCTTCACCAGCACCGATGACCAGGAAATCAAGCAGTGTCTGCAGATGCTGGTGGATACCGATGCCGGCACGGGCTTCATGCACGAATCGTTTGATAAGAACAACGCCACCAAATACACCCGTCACTGGTTTGCCTGGCAGAACACCCTGTTTGGCGAACTGATACTCAAGTTGATAGATGATGGCAAGGTGGATATCCTCAAGACCATTCAAAAAAATGCTCACCAGTAACGGCGAGCATTTTTTTTGCAAGAAAGTCAGCTATTTATTTCTTGAACAGATGCGGGATGAACTCGTGGAGACCACGACGCCAGGTAAGGAACTCGTGGGCGGTGCCTGCTGACTCGCTGGCATCGACCTTGACACCCAGCTCGCGCAGCTGCTTCACGATGTCGCCACTCTTGATGAAGTCGTCGGAGCCCCAGTTCATATACATATAATGTATCTTCTTGTTGAACTCGTCCGCATTGGCAAACACACCATCATAGGCTGTCTTCACATCCAGTCCGAAGATAGCCCCGCTGAAGGTACCCATCCAAGCAAACTTATCGAGGTTGTTCAGCACGATATCAAAGGTCTGGTGACCACCCCATGACAGACCTGCCATAGCACGGTTCTCACGATCGCTCTTGGTACGGAAGTGACTGTCGATATAAGGAATGAGGTCGTTGAGCATGACCGGATAGAACGAGTTACCATAGGTGCTCATGCCCTGACGGTTAGAGCCGCCTCCAAAAGGCGCCTTGATATCACCACTCTCCATCACCACCAGCATAGGCACGGCCTCGCCCTTGGCAATGGCATTATCCATGATGTGCTGCATCTTTCCCTGGAGGGTCCAACTGGTCTCGCCCTCACCCATGCCATGCTGCAGGTAGAGCACCGGATAGCGTTTCTTGGCATTTTTCGCCAACTCATAGTCAGCGGGTGTATAGACCATGGCATGACGCCATTTCTGCTGTTCGTTGCTATAGTAATAGATGCTGCGCACACAGCCTGTGGGCACGCCCTGCTGTGGACGGTAGTAGTCGCCCTCTGGTCCCTCAGGGATCTCGATGCCACCAGCCTCGCGGTTACACCCGAAGAAAGTCTCGCTGGCAGGATCGATGAAGTTGACACCATCGATATTCATGAAATAATAGTGGAAGCCCACGGGCAGGGGATCGGTGACAGCCATGAAGCCGCCCTTGCCATCGCGCTGCATGTCGTATTTCTTACTGCAGATATCCACCACCACTTTACGTGCCTGTGGGGCCTGGATATAGAAGTAAGCCCTACGTTCCTTGTCAACCTTCGGGAACTGGTTACCCTCGATGGTGGTCTCAGCGATGACCGCATCAGCAGGCACCTCAATCTTCTTGGGCATCTCGATATAAGGACGCTTAGGCTCAAAGCCCAGGTTACGGGCCACGGCCTCACCATAGCGGCACCCCAGCTCACGGTAGCCAGCCGCATCGAAGTGCAAACGGTCAGGCCCATTGCTGCAGTCATCCGATGAGATGACCTGTGAGGTGTGAAGGGTCAGTGGCAGCTCGTCGATCTGTTTCTTGCAGGCATAGCAGACGCCCTTGCCACCAGCCTGTACGATGTTACCGGCATAGAGGGGCACATCCTCGGGTTTGAGCTGCAGGTCGCCACACAGATTGTCGTACACCCGCTTTACCATACCAGCCCATTTAGGATCACCGGTATTGGTCTCTCCCTGGTGCATCAGGATACCCTTGATGACACCATCCTGTTGTGCTTTCTTGGCGAGGGTGACCAGACGCTCATAAGGATTGTTGTTGTAGGCCTCGAGCATCCCTTTCATCCAGGTGGGCGCTGTCTTCACATAGTTCTTGATGCTATCGGGCAGGAATCCCTTGATGTCAATACCACCAATAGCCACATGGATAACACCAATCTTGATGTTCTCGGGTAGTGATGCCACGAGGGTACGACCAAACCAGTCGACAGGCGTCAGACCGGTGTTAGGACGACACAGCGGTGCAGAAGCCTCGCACCACTCACCCATCTTACGCCCTTTCTCAGGGAAGTCGACGGCAGGCATCAACAGGAATCGTGGACCGGGACTGGCCAGATCCTGAGCCTCAGGACGCGCAGCTCCCTCCATGTTAGACTGTCCGAAACAGAGGAAGATGTAAAAGTTCGGATCGGCTTTCTTTTTCTGAGCCGACAGGCTGGCTGGCAAGAGGCATAACACAGATGCCAGGAGCATGGTTTTGAATGTTGACTGTAACATAATAAGTTGAGTTAATCATTAGTTATTTCACTTTTTTCTTTCCACCAACGATATAGACGCCATGCGGCAGACTGCTCCACTGCTGCCGTGTTCCCACCTGGACACCCTGCAGGGTATAGACGGTCTCACTGTCGACAACCGCAGACCTTGGGATGGTGCGGATGGCTGACGTGCCCGTCTTCAGCAGGTCGAAATAGGCCGGCGTGTCGTATTTAGCTGATGCCGCATCGTGCAGGAACTTACCGGTATAGCCATTTTTCAAGGTGAAGCCCTTTCCCGTCTCATATGCGATCTCCCACACGGCACCGTTCTCCACGTCCTGTCCGTTCTGGTTGTTCAGCCCCAGGATAAAGCTACAGTCGGCCACGTTCGAGAAGCCATTGAGATAGCCCGGACTGCCCCAGACGCTATACGGACTGCCCCCCAGGGTTATCAGGCGCAACAGGTAGCAGTTGCTACGACCAGCCACCGCCTCAGCCTGAAACATGAAGCCGCTGATCGACTTATCGTTGACCACCTGTGTAGCCGCCTTGCAGGCCAGATTCTGGTTGTCGGAACCATAGATCATGCTCATCTCCTCCTTATTTAATAAGGCGAAAGGCTGTGCCGTCAGCTCCGAGAGACTGCCGAGGGCCGTGAAGTCGCCCAGATCCAGTCCGGTCACCTTAATGGTGAACACCTGCTGCCACACCTTTCCCTGCACATCGGTATACGAGGCCGTCACCTTGGTCTGGCCCGCAGCCAGAGCGCGGAGGCGGCCCTGTGCCACCTCGACCACCTCAGGCTGCTCCACGGTATAGGTGGCCACGCCTGCCACGTCCTTGACATGGCTATCTGTATAAAGTAATTTCAGCGATAGCATGGTCTTGTCGCCCACCATCAGCTCCAGGGCAGCCTGTTCTGTCTGCAATCCTCTGGCCGTGTAGAACGCGCCCGTCTCAGCCTCATCATCAGCATGGGGCCAGTTGACCGTGTAATAGTCGGCATACCAGTCCATACAGGCCTTGCCGCAGGCTTCGGGGTTACCTCCGAAGGCAGGTACCACGGTGTTCCGGTCAAAGAGGGCATCGAGGTCCATGAAGTCGTGCGGGTGTGTGAGTGTCATGGAGATATTACCGAAGTGATCGAGCACCGCCTTGAAAGCCTTTCCCCATTTGGAGGTAGAGCCAGTAGCCCATGTTCCTAAGTTCTTATAGACGATATCTCCGAACTCATTACGTTTCACGTTACCATTACCATCGGTATCCGGCTCCTTGGGTTCCTTGACAGGACTCCAGTCCACCTCACTGATGAGTACCGGGTAGGTATCCACCACAGGCACCGCCTCATGGAAATGGGCGATCTTATTGGCAGGATCCGCTTGGTCATCGCTGCTGTTGTACCAGCCAGGATAATCGTGCACCGCATAACCGATATTCGTGTCCTCGATGGGATGTTCCGCATAGCTGCGGTAGTTAGACTGATAGCCTGTGCCAGGCACCCAGATGACACCCGTGAACCCGTTGGCACGGATCTGGTCGACCACAGGCTGGAAATAGTCGTGCAGCGCCTTCGGATCGTCCTGATTATTCGCATTTCTGATATTCACCGGTTCGTTGGCCAGTTCGATGCTTATCTGACCGGCATGGTTCTTCACAAAAGTCTGCTGCGACACGATATCCCACACCCTGATCAGATATTTCTGGTAGTAGTCGCCCACTTTCAGATCGCGGGGACAGACGCCTGGTGGGCGCATCACCACGAAGAGGCCGTGGTTCATGGCTTTCTCAGCGATTTTCAGATAGAGCGAAGGGAGGAACGTCTTCAGACGCTCGGGATTGAACTTTTTGATATCAGCCTCACCAGAGGCACTTGATGCCTGACCAGCAGCGCCGGCATAGGTATAGCTATCGCTGGGATCATTGGTCCAGGCCGGGTCCAGATGCAGACGGAACACATTACATTTGGCCTGCTCCATGCCAGCAAACAATTTCTCAAAATAATTCAGACACTTAGCGGCCCCATTGGCATCATAGTTAGCCTGGTTGGATGCATCCCAAGGCGATCCCCAGCGCCAACCATTGAAATACATGTTAGGTGTGTCCATCACACCATGCAGCACCACCTGGTTGCCATGTTTGTCCACCAGCCATTTTCCTTCAGTATGGAGCGAGGGTAATGGCTTTACTCCCTGCGCCCCCGCGCCAAGCGCGCATAGCATTGTAAGTAGGGTAAAAAAACGTCTCATGTCTGTTTCAGTAAATACTGTGTGCAAAATTACACACTTTCAACAAAACATGCTTTTTCGCAAGTTACATTTACTTTCGATAACGTATCATGCCTGCCGTGATGTTACTTTTTTGTCTTGTTTTTGAGTTAATTTAAAATTCTTTTGTATCTTTGCATCCAGAAACAACAATTTCTTGAAACCGGATATGAGACAAGCAAAACTTTGGATATTATTCATCGTCATGAGCGGACTGCTGTTGGCTGCCTGTCACAACGAGCCACAGAAAGGGCAGATAAGCGAAGCAGACAAGCTGATAGAAACCATACAAAAAGACAAGCACTACCCCGAACTACTGCAGGTGGTTGACAGTCTGGAGACACAGGGCACCATCAGTGCCATCAAGGCCTACTACTGGCGTGGCTATGCCTGCGACAAGATGAAGAAGCAGCGCCTGGCAGAATACTACTGGAGAGCCTCTGTCGATGCCGCCAAAGAGACCACCGACGCAGAAGAGCTGGCCTACTATGCCAAGGCTGTCAGCAGACTGGCCAACATGCTCTCGGTGCGAGGCGACTATCAGGAGGGACTGAATATTAGCGTTCCCGCCGCCAACAAGCTGGAATCGCTTGACTGCGACAGCACCAGCGACTATCTGAACATCCTCATCTATATCGGTTGCTGCCATGACGGACTGGGCAATGCGAACAGTAACGCAGAAGAATTCAGCAAAGCCTACCAGCGCCACATGGATAATATCGAGACCTATCACAATGATGTGGTCTATAAAGATGGTATCACTGGTCTCATCAACATCGCCTACAACTATATCTTTGCCAAGAAATGGCAGGAAGCCCAGGCCTGGACGACCCGCTTTGGACAGTTACTGGCAGAATATGAGCAGCGTCCCGATGCCGATGCCGACTTCATCGACCGTCAGATGGCCCGCTATGACATCTACCAGGCGATGGCGCTGCAGGGTCTGAACAAAAGTGAGGAGGCCGCCAAGATCTATGAGAAGTTCATGACCACCCAATACAGCCACACCCCCAAAGGCCGTATCGATGCCAACGACTACCTGACCGCTGCCAACCGCTGGGAAGAGGCCGCAGACAACTACAGCAGTCTGGATGCCATGATGGGTGAGACCCCCCGGAACTACTCGCTCGACAATATCGAGAACCTGGTGCTGAAGAAATACCGTGCTGAGTTACAAGCAGGCCGTCGCGACTCTGCCATCCAAGTCGCCCTGGACATCTGTAACTCACTGGGACAGGCCTTTGACAAGTCGAGACAGACTGCCAAGGAAGAGCAGACCGTCATCGTGCAGAATGTAGAGAAGGTCAAGGAGCAGGAAGCCCAGGAGTATCGCAAATACCAGCTGTTAATAGCCTTTGGCATCGCTTTCATCGTGCTCTGTCTGACCATCTTCGTGATTATCCGTCATCGTATTGCCAAGCAGCTCCAGACCGCCTATGACGACTTGAAGTACGACTATGACCGGTTGGAGGCAGACACGATTGTCAAGGAGCGTGAGGCTTCGGAGCTGCGTATCGCGCAGAATATCCAGCGTGTGATCACCCCCAGTCTGATGCCCAAGCACAAGCATTTCGACATGTGGAGTGCGGTGAAGCTCGGACAGATGGAAGGTGGTGGTGTGATGGATTTCTGCCTGCTCAACGACAAGTTGTATTTCTGTGTGGGTGAGGCTGCCGTTGATGGTGTGAAAGCCTCGCTGCTCACCACCATGATCAAGGCCCAGTTCCGTACAGCCATCGCTTTCGAGCCCAAGCCGGAACTCGTTATGATGACCATCAACCATGCGCTGGCCCAGAACAACGATAAGAACCATATCGAGGTACGCCTGTTTGTCGGTATGCTCAATATCCATAACGGCAAGCTGTATTTCTGTAATGCCAGTCACCACGCCCCGTTGCTGGTTAGCAACGAGCTGCACCACCTACCGGTAGAGCAGAATATCCCCGTTGGCGAACAAGCCACATGGCCCTACGAGGGTCAGGAGATCACCCTGCTGCCAGGCACCATGCTCTTCCTGAATACCGATGGTCTCACCAAGGTCAAGAATGCCGAGCACCGCATCTTCAACGAGAAGCGCATGCTGGGCTCTGCTCTACAGGCCATGAAACTCGATCCACGTCCCAAGCCATTCATTGAGAACATGCTTGATGCCGTGCACCGCTTTGCCGGTGACTTCGAACAACATGACGACCTGTCGCTGTTAGCCATCCGGTTCAAAGGCGGTGTCAAACTGGAACAGAAGGTGGAGGAAGAAGAAGGTGAGTCTGCGCCCGGACCTCAGGAGCAGCCAGTTCCAGAGCCCCAGGCTGTTCCCGAGCCAGAGATGACAGCGGAGCCTGAGGTGACACCGGAGCCTGAAGTGGAACCGGAGTCAGAGATCATCATTGAAGATGCGGAGGCTACTGAAATTGAGTAGCCACCCGTTCCTGTCCGTTTAAGCGCCGTGCGACATCCCGACGATCGTAGTTGACAGGCTTCGACGTAAAGTCAGGTGTATTAAACGAGTACATCAGATCCCGATAATACTGTTTCGGATGACGTTGTGGCAGCAGGAAAGGCTTAGTGGCCTTACCCTGTTGATCGATGGCTGCGAGATAGATCTGCGTATAGAGCCCGTTCTCACGACGACTGGTGAACAGAAACCAATGACTATCCGCGCTCCAGTTATGCCAGCTCTCCGCCCGGTTGCTGTTCACCTCGGTCATCGGTCTGGTCTCACCTGTCTGCAGATCCATCAGCCACAGGTCAGCCTCCGGATGCCAGATAGAGAAATAGCCATAATCCGTCTGTGTGTACATCAGATAGCGGCCATCATACGACGGACGAGGCCAAGTATAGCTCTTTCCTGTTGCCGCCACATTCACCAAGGTGTCGACCTGCTGTCCCAGCTGCCCTGTCTGCGCATCAAAACGGATGCGACAAATACTATACTTCTCCTTATCGAAATCCGTGGGATACACCTGTCGCTTGGCGGTGGTGAAATAGAGCCACTTGCCATCGGGCGAGAAGGCTGGGGTGTTCTCTGCCCAGTATTTCTTCATGATGATGGTGTCACCCAACACTGTATGCGTCTCCGTGTCGTAGACAAACACATCCGACGACGAGTCATAGACCTCGATCCGTTTATTGGGCCTATTGGTATGAAACATCTGCGAGGTCTTATTGGTCGAGAATGCGCAATAGCGCCCACCCGGATGCCAGTAAGGATAAACCATCGAGCCGCCTAATGAGTCGTTCTTGGCCTTGAGGAGTTCGACCTGCCTGCCCATGCCGATTGCCGTCGCCCCATGATCGCCACGCACATGGAACACCAGTCGGTCGGGATTGGTGCGGTTGACCGTATGACAGTTCATACACTGCTTAGGTGTCTGTGTGTTCACCAGCATCGGTATCTCATCGAAGTTACTCAGGTTACGCTGGTACAGTCCCATCTTGCTATACATCATATAGCTGGGTGGAATGCGACGATAGGTGATGCCCCATGCCTGCAATGGCTGACGACTCACGTTCACAGTAAACGACTGATAGCCCATCCACTGATCTGCTTTCAACGCACATACGGAGAAGGTCAGCACCCCACCTTTATTCTGTGTCAGCAACGCATGCCAGTCGTCGATATCAAAGTCGGTATCCTCACCTTGCACATGCAGGCTACCGCCCTTCGATCCTGTCACCGTCACATCGATGGTCTCCACGTCATCATCAACCATCGCGAAGTTCAACGGGGCGATATCTGCAGGGATGGTCACCCCGGTATAGTCAGGGTAGATTTCAGGCTGCTGACTCACCTGCATGACATCCGTAGGCCGGGTGCTACAGGCAGCCAACAAGACGGCAGCTGCCAACACTTTATTAATAGAAGAAAACATCTTGCTCATGCTCATAGAACTCTTTCAAACTTTTATAATACGGATGCTGTTCCAGCAGCGCTGGTTGTTCCACCATCGCTTTCATCCGTCGTGCCCACCCCCGATAGAAGGTGGTCTGTTCCAGAATCGCGATATACTTCAGGGCCGCCTCAGGCTGACTGGTCACCATATTGGTCTCTACCAGACGACGCAGGGCGCGTGCACTCTTATGATAGTTTGGCGCCGCCTCCATCGCCTCGAAAGCAGCCCGCTGGGCGATGTTTACCATACCTATCTGCATGCTCACCTCACTCATCAGGAAAGCCGCAGATATGCTACTCAGCGTTCTGTTCGACAGGGTGAGATGACTTAGCATCTCCTGATGGTCTATCTGCTGCAGTTTCCACATCGCCACACTCACCACATCACGGATGGCCAGCGACTCCGTGGGTTGCGCCTGATACAGGTTCACGATGGCAGCCCATCGCTGCTGTCTCACCAGCATATCATAGTTCATCTCCTCGTACGTGCCCAGTTTGTCGTCATCCCAGTAATAGTCGATGCCACGAACCACCTGCGCCAGCGGATAGTCGACCACACGTGCGCTCGCCACCATGCATCCCACCAGCCACAATGTCAAGGCGCCAACAGGCCAAAGACGCTTCCAACATGTCAAAAGCGGTATCAAGGTCAGCACGATGACAGGTCCTATCAGCCAATAGCCCACCGGCATCAGCACCACCAGCGCCCATAGCTGCAGCTGATAGCGCCATCGCCTCAGCACACAAGCCCCTGTCAGGGCCAGGACGACAGCGACCGTCAGCGTTATCGACACATGGATATCCGTCCACAGATAGGCCATCAGCCATGCTGGCACCGCGCTCAACAGGAACAGATACCATCTTTTTGGTGCGCCCATCAAACGGAACGTCATCAGCTGTATGATCACGAACAATGCCGCCAGCCAGAGAGCTCCATAGAGCGGGTTCAGGAAGACCTGCACAATCATGTCTGCGAGATACTGTGCCAGTCCACCAGGCACCACCATACATTCCCTCAGGTAGTCAATATTCCACAGGAACAGCTGGGACTGTTCACGTGCCAGCAGCAGGAACGGCACCTTCCACAGGAAATAGGCAAAAACCCCTATTCCCATGGCGGCACCCAACAGCCATCGACCATGATTCTGTATTAATGTTTTTATACTCATACTCAGCTAGAAAAAGATGCTGCAAATTTACACATTTATTCCTATATCACCAAAGGTTTTACAGAAAAAAAGGTGCCGCATCATCCCGATGCAGCACCTCTGAAAATACCAAAACAATGTGTCTAATACTAACTACTATAACTAACTTAAAATATAGTCTTCATGAATGAATTAGTAACCTGGGTTCTGCTTAATAAGCGTATTCTTCAACAACTCACCAGCAGGAATAGGCATATCCATCTTGTTAACATCAAAGTCGAACTCACGCTTTGACCAAGGATAGTTAGCGTAATCATCGCCACCATTATCCTTTGGATAGTTGTAGTCGATGTGATCCTGGATATAACCAGACTTAATCATATCTGGGCAGAGGCTCCACTCAGAGTTGAACTCCTTACGACGCTCCTCGTTGACAGCCACCTTCCAAGCCTCAGACTTATGTGTGTATCCAGCACGGTTTGGCGTTGCTGCCAGTTTGGTGTAGTACTCCTTAGCAGAAGGAACAGTCACCTTTTCTTTCAGGACACCGATAGGATACTCTGTCATATTAGCAGGCTTAGCATGTGGGTTCTTTTCATCACCCTGCCAAGGATAAGCATTATAGACGGTATTGAAATGAGCGAAATACTTGCTATAGTCCTGACCAACAGTCAAGTTACCCCATGCACGGTCACGAAGGATATCAAGCTGTTTCCAGCCCTCTTCGTCCTGACCAGTACGGAAGCAGCACTCAGCATAGTCGAGCAGTACATTCGCATAACGCTTGCCATAGATAATGGTAGGAGACCACATCTGAGTACCCCAAGAGTTACCATCAGCATAAGCATTACGCCAGATCTTTGTGGTCCAGATAGCAGGTGCGAACTCACCATTGGTGAAGTGGAACTGCATGGTCTTTGTACCAGATACTACACCCTCAGCATTCTTGAATGGGTGAACCACCATGCTATACTTAGGATCAGCTGCCTGGTCGTACTTCGAACCTAAAGAGTCTTTCAGATATGGATGATATCCCCAAACCTTATCAGACTTTTCGATACCATACTTCTTCATCTGATCTTCGGGCACAGCACCTGTTACACAAGAGGCATCACGACGGGTATCGCCTGGCTCATAGCAAGCATACCACTCCCAAGAGAGGTACTCAGCACCCCAACCGCCATTCTCAGGACAAGCAGTGAACCACTTGAACATGTTTGGATTACAGAAAGTGATGGTACGGTCGCCACCCCAGCTGCTCCACTCATTACCTTCGTCTGAGCACATGGCCCAAATACACTCCTCATTCCAGAAACCAGCAGGATCCCAGTTGGTAGCGAAGTTGGTAGCGAGCTTATAAGTACCGCTATCGATGATGCTCTTCAACTCAGCCTTAGCCTTAGTGTAGCAGTCGGCAGCTACATTTGGGCAACGGTAAGCTTTCCACATATAGGCATCAGCCAGATATGCCTTAGCCATGCCCTTGGTGCAACGTCCATACTGATCGCCATAAGGTTTCCAGTCAAGCAGTTCTGCAGCCTTTGAGAAGTCTTCAATAATGAAGTCCCACATCTCTTCGTAGGTCTCAGCAGAAGCCTTATTAGGGGTATTATTAAAGTCCTCACCAGTGTTAAGCATAGGCACACGTCCGAAGGTTGTTGCCAACCATGAATAGAAATAACCACGGAGTGCACGAGCCTCACCTTCACAGAATTTCTTAGCCTCAGGTGTTACGTCCTTTGCTGTCTCCAGACCTGCCAAATAGAGGTTTGCACGGGAGATAGCCGCATAAGCATGTGCCCAACCTTCACCCAGCTCACCAACGTTGGCGTCCCAGGTTTGATTCAGGAACTTCACATCCCAACCCGTACACTGCGTATCCATAGTAGGATGGCTACCGGTGAACATATTGGGTTTATATCCCCAGCTATTATCCTCCTTACTAACATTGTTATAGGCATAAATACCATTCAAGCCTAAGCGGGCATTATTATCACTGTTGAACTGATCAGCAATATCCAACTTGTCATACGGCGTTACTTCAAGGAATTTCTCGTTGTCGCAAGAAGACAAAACTGCGATTCCCAGACCAGCCATTGCGAAATATTTTATTATCTTTTTCATAATGAATATCATTTTAAGTAATTAGAAGGTAACATTCAGACCACACTGGAATGTGCGAGGTGTAGCATAACGGCCAGAATCAAGACCGGTATAGATTACACTGCCCTGACCAACCTCAGGATCACCATACTTGTTATAACCAGAGATGGTGCAGAGGTTCTGAACAGCTACATAAACACGAGCAGCTGAAACACCAATTGTATTCAACAAAGACTTAGGAATGTTATAACCAACCTGGATATTGCTAATCTTCAGGAAGTCACCATTCTCTACCCATGCATCGCTGATACGGCTGTTGAAGTTTTTATCAAGACGAGTCAGACGAGGCAGAGAAGCACCCTTATTGGTAGGTGTCCACATGTTAGCATAGCTATCCTTCAAGAGGGCAGGTGTCCAAGAGTCATCTGATGGATTAATGATACTCATACGCATCTTAGAATAAGACAGGATGTCCATTCCGAGTACACCATAGGTGTAGATACTGAAATCCCAGTTCTTGTAGCTGGCACTAACATTCAAACCGAAGTTCAGATCAGGCAGACCATCACCGAGGATGACACGGTCACCATCGTTCAGTGTACCATTTTTATCAGTGTCAACGAAGAGGAAGTCACCCATCTCAGCTTTCTGGCCCTGAGCCTTAGCCTTTGCCAGGTCCTCTTCTGTATTGATGATACGTGCAACCTTATAACCATAATAAGAACCTACGGCATAACCCTCACGGCAGATAGAGTGGTTGTTCCACATGAACGAATCACTGGCTCCACTGATGGCACCCATATTTGAGCCATCAAGCTCGTCAGCAGAATAGGTGCTGTTACCACCACTACAGGTTGCAGTGTAGTCTACACCCATCTTTCTGATCTTATTCTTCAGAGAAGAACCGTTGAAGGCAACGTTGATACCCCAATCCTTGTTGATCTGCTTATTGTAGTTGATAGAGAACTCAAATCCCTTGTTGTCGATCTGACCGAAGTTGGTATAGATAGAAGAGTTACCAGCTGATGGACGAATCTGACGATCAAGCAGCAGGTCCTTAGTCTTACGAACGAAGTAGTCGAAAGTAACGTTCAGATCACCATTCAGGAAACCGAGGTCAACACCGAAGTTCAACTGTTCGTTGGTCTCCCATTTCAGGTTGATATCTACCAGAGGAGCATAGAATCCCTGCTGACGTGTGAAGTCGCCTGATGCGCCACCACCTTTACCCAATGTATAGAACTGGTACTTGGTGTCAACAGAAGTTAGGGCATAGAATGAACGACCGCCAATACCACCGGCATTACCAGTCTGACCCCAACCAAAGCGAATCTTAGCATTGCTGATAGCCTTGACATCCTTCAGGAACGACTCTTCCTTGATACGCCATGCCAATGCAGCTGATGGGAAGGTACCCCAACGGTGACCAGTAGAGAAGTTTGATGAACCATCACGACGGAGTGTACCTGTGAAGATATAACGATCGAAGAGATTGTAAATCACACGTCCATAGTAAGAAATAGTACGAACCTTCTCATTGAAGCCACCATTACTTGGGTTAATTGTCTCTGCCAAAGAAATCTGGCGGTTATTAGGAGAAAGGAAGGTGTGACCACTTCCACTTACCCATAAGCCTTCGTACTCACTAACTGAATTACCAGCCATCAAAGTCAACTCATTGAAATCTGTCTTCCAGTTGTAAGTCAAATAAGTTTCAATACCCTTGCTAAGACCCTTATTCATACCGAGTCCGAAGTTATAGTATTCCTTATCACGGCCTTCATAGTTCACCTTAGTCATCTTACCGCCAATCATGTTATAACGCTGATAGAGACCAGAGAACTCATCATTGTCAGAGTTGGTCTGTGTCCAAGAAGCGATAGAATGAACGTTCAGCTTGTGCTCCTTCAACTTGAGCAGAGTGATGTCGATGTAAGGATTGATAGAGATACGAGAGTTACGTGTTGTACGACCAATCTCCATCTGAGCGGCATAAGGGTTCTGAGCTGCAGCAGTCATACCCTCCCAACCATCAGGTGTTGGCGCCTTACTTGCACCATAGGTACCATCAGGGTTCACTACGTTAACCTTGACATGCTCACCAGTGGCAGCATCAAGATAGTCGAGCGTTGGAGCCATCTGAGCGATATCACGCTGAGAAGACAGGTTGGCATTGTTACCCAAACCTATGTTGCTACCCTTAACAGTAGAATAAGTATAGTTGAAATCACCACCAAACTCGATGAAATCGTTTACCTTAGACTTAATGCTTGCGCGTGAGGTGAGACGATCATAATGTGTATTAGCAATGATACCCTTCAGATCCAAATAACCAACCGAGAAGTTATACTGTGTCTTTTCGGTACCACCACTGGCAGAGATACCATACTGCTGACGAAGACCGGTACGGTACATCTGATCCTGCCAATCAATATAATGACGCTTACCATCATAAGCCTCATTCCAAATCTGGTTGTTCAGTGTCTGACCATCGTTAGCCTTTGACTCACGGATAGAACGAGCATAGTCGTCACCCTGCAAAGTCTTTATTTTATAAGGAAGTGTCTGAAGACCCCAGTCGCCAGTCACAATAACATTCATCTTACCCTTCTGACCATGTTTGGTAGTGATCATGATGACACCGTTAGCACCTTTTGAACCATAAATAGCGGTTGCAGAGGCATCCTTTAAGATCTCAATGCTTTCGATATCAGCAGGGTTAACGAAGTCGGCATTATTGCCAACATCCACACCGTCAACAACATACAGAGGAGAAGCATCACCGAAGATGGTTCCGACACCACGAATACGGATGGCTGACTTTGAGCCAGGGGCACCGTCCTGGTTGGTTACCATCACACCGGCAGCAGCACCCTGCAGGGCCTGAGCGATGTTTACAGGTACCTTACGCTCCATCTGCTCCTTGTTGATAGTTGCAACAGAACCAGAGATATCGCTCTTCTTCATGGTACCATAACCGATAACTACCACATCATTCAATACCTGAGCATCTTCCTTCAGAACCACCTTAATATTCGTTCTTCCGGCAACTTTAACAGTCTGAGGCACATAGCCTACATAAGAGATGTTCAGGGTAGCATTAGAGGCTGCCTGAATCTGGAAATTACCATTGAAGTCAGTGATTGCACCAGCATTAGTACCCTGTACCTTTACTGTGGCACCAATAATTGGATCACCAGCTTCATCGTTCACTGTTCCCTTAACCAAACTCTGAGCCAATGCTCCCATGGGGAACAAACAGAGCAGGAACAATGCCATCAACGGCTTTTGAATTGATTTAAAATTCCACATAATTAATTTAATTAGTTAGATAATTGTAATATATATGCTCGGTTGTTTTTATTGGCAAACCTTTTGATGCAATAGATTGATTTTCGGCTGCAAATATATTATAAAATTAACTTAATAACTTTACTAAATGTAACGCAAAGTTTATAATTCGTTAAAAAATAACAGCTTGGTTACATTTAGCAAACTTTAGGTTACATATAGCAAAGAAATCGTTTTAAACGTTTTAACCAAAGGTCCTTCTAATCATAAAAAGTTGTAACGATTAAAAGCCGGACAATAGAATTTGATCAAATTATAACAAAAAACCACTGCCAATGAAGCAAATTTATCTATCATTACTCATGGCTGTACCGCTGATAACAGTGGCGCAGAACCCTGTGATACGCGACCAGTTCACAGCTGATCCGACAGCGCGCGTATTCAATAACAAAGTGTATCTCTACCCGTCGCACGACATCATGCCACCTGTCGGACAACGCCAGGACTGGTTCTGCATGGAAGACTACCATGTGTTCTCATCGGAGAATCTGACCGACTGGACCGACCACGGTGTAATTGTGACACAAAACAACGTGCCCTGGGTACGACGTGACTCCTATTCGATGTGGGCCCCCGACTGTGTGTATAGAAACGGAAAGTACTATTTCTATTTCCCATCAGCCCCAGCAGAAGGCAAGGGCTTTGGATTCGGTGTGGGCGTGGCCATTGCTGATAGTCCAGAAGGCCCATTCATCCCCGAGCCAGAACCCATCAAGGGGATCAATGGCATCGACCCCTGCGTGCTACAGGCATCGGATGGTAACGCTTACATCTTCTGGGGAGCAGGCCGTTGCGCCAAACTCAAGTCCAACATGAAGGAACTGGCTGACGACACACCCAAGGAGAAAGTAAAATGGGGTGACCGCGAGTTTGAGATGATGGGCGTGAACTGTCTGAAGGGGTTACCCAGTCGTCAGGCTGAGGGTCCCTTTGCTTTCGAGTACAATGGCAACTACTACCTCACCTACCCTTATGTGAGAGAGAAGACCGAGGTGCTGGCCTATGCCATGAGCAAGAACCCCATGGGACCCTATGAGTACAAAGGACTGATCATGTCGGAGCACGACAACGGCTGTTGGACCAACCACCATAGTATTGTGAACTACAAAGGACAATGGTACCTGTTCTATCACCGAAACCATTTCTCACCCAATGACGACAAGCGCCGTTCGGTGTGTATCGAGAAGTTGCACTTCAATCCAGACGGCACCATCCAGGAAGTGAAACAGACCATGCGCGGCGTGGGTATCAACCAGGCAACAGAGAAGATCGAGATAGACCGCTATAGTGCTGCCAGTGAAGGGGTGACCACCCAGCTGATCGACACTGTGAACACCTTCCGCAGCTTCCAGGCGACCCTGCCTAACAAAGGTAGTTGGATCAAGTATAACGATGTGGACTTCGGTTGCCTGACAGATGGTTATGTGCTGATAAGCGCCAAGGCAACGAACAACACCAAGCTGTATATCCGTGACAAAAGCGCCAAAGGGAAAATCATCGCCCAGATAGACATGACCGTGAAGCCCGAGACACCTGCCGGCATGCCAGCCATGTTCCGTCGTGATTTCAGTAACCAGTGGCTCACACTGGCCGCCCCGCTGGCCTACACCCCAAAGGGTATATCGGATATCGTTGTGACCGTGGAAGGAGAAGCAGGTGCTTGCGTGGACTGGGTACAGTTCAAGAACCGTCCCAAATACTTCTCTCCCGTCAGCACCGCTGCTGTCCAGCCCGATGACGAGGGCTTTATCCGTCGCTGGCTGCTCTTAGAGCCCATCGACAAGCCCAACCGCGGCAACACCGTGTTTACCGACAGCTATCTGCGCGAACATTTCAACAAGCCTTACTTCAAGGGCCAGCAAACCATCGTACCCAAAGACGGACAGAAGGTGAAGGTGGATAAGCAGACCCTGACCTGGCATGCCTTAGACAGCGAGAACATGAACGTGAAACTGTTCCGTTTTGCAGAGAAATGGGGCCAACAGGTTTATGGTGTGCTCTTCTGGGCGGTGACCATCATCGACTGTGATGAGGATATCGAGAACGTCCGTCTGGCTGCCGGTTCCAACTCCGCCTCGATGTGGTGGCTCAACGGCGAGGAAGTTCTCCTGCTCAGCGGCGACCGTCGTATGGTGAAGGACGATGCCATGTCGCCACGGCTCACACTGAAGAAAGGTCGTAACATCCTGCGTGGTGCCATCATCAACGGTCCAGGCATGAGCGACTTCTGCGTGCGTTTCCTGGACGAGCAGGGCAACCCGGTAAAGAACTACAAGATTGTGAAGAACTAAGAGACAAGACACGATGAAAAGAATACATACCCTATTGGCGGCCCTCGCTGTCACAGCAGCCGCTCACGCGCAGATAGGCGCACCTTATATCCATGATCCCTCGACACTCGCTGAGTGCGACGGCAAATACTACACCTTCGGTACCGGTGGCGGCGGCCTCATCTCTGAAGATGGCTGGAGCTGGCACAGCGGTGCCGTACGTCCTGGTGGCGGTGCTGCCCCTGACATTCTGAAGATTGGCGACCGCTACCTCTGCATCTATGGTGCCACCGGTGGCGGCTTAGGCGGCGGTCATGCTGGCCGTATCCTCACCATGTGGAACAAAACCCTGGATCCCCAATCGCCCGACTTCAAGTGGAGCGAGGCCGTAGAGGTGTGTGCCTCCGACGGTATGGAGGATCAGGATGCTATCGACCCCGGCTTGCTGTTAGACCCCACCACTGGTCGTCTGTGGGTGAGCTATGGCACCTATTTCGGCACCATCCGTCTGATTGAGCTCGACCCGAAGACAGGATACCGGAAGAAAGGTAACAAAGAGAAGGATATCGCCATCGACTGCGAGGCCAGCGACCTGATGTACCGCGACGGGTGGTACTACCTGTTGGGCACCCATGGCACCTGCTGCGATGGTGTGAACTCCACCTATCATATCGTGGTGGGCCGCTCACGCAGTGTGGAAGGTCCCTATCTCGATCATGTAGGTCGTGACATGTACCATGGTGGTGGAAAGATGGTGATAGCCGCAGAAGCACGTGCCTGTGGCGCTGGCCATTTCGGGCGCCACATCATCGACGAAGGTGTCGAAGTGATGTCGTTCCACTGGGAGGCAGACTTCGAACGCAGCGGTCGTTCAGTACTCGCCATCCGTCCACTGGTATGGAAGAACGGCTGGCCCGTGGCTGGCGACAACTTCCAGGGCGGCACCTTCGAGATTGAGTCGGAGCGTCGTGGCTATGCCTTAGAGCTCACCGTGGACTTCGTGCGTATGCAACAGGAGCGCCAAGGCTGGTTCAACCGCGACCAGATGCAGCAGCCAGCCAAACCAATTGCCAACCAGACCTTGGCAGAGGTGATGGAGACCTGGCCTAAGGGCGACATACCTACCCGTATCGGTGACTATATGCACCGTCCGCACCAGCGTTGGACAGTGACCCCCGTAGACACTGCCGGCGGCTATCTGAGTCATCCGTACTTCAAGATCACCATCGCCGGCACCGAGCGCGCCCTCGCTGCCACCGCCAACAAGGAGGTGACCACTGTTCCTGCATATACAGGCGCTGACGAACAGCTGTGGCGTATCGAACAGCTCACCGATGGCACCTATCGCATCATGCCAAAGGCCATCCCGGGACAGCAGGGTGACAACAAAGTCTATTGCCTCTATTCTGCAGGCGACTCCACGCCCACCCTTGCCACATACGATTTCCACAGTGACAACTCCAAGTGGAATTTCAGGAACCACTAAAAACAAATCTTCCCGCCTGATAGAGGCGGGAAGATTTGTATCTTTAAAACTCCAGTACCAGCACCTGTCGTGCCTTCAGCGCCACATTCTTGGATAAGTCGACATGGCGGTTCGTCAGGATATCCTTAGCCTTCGCCGTCTTCCCAATCACCTCTGCATAGCGCTCCACTTCGAGCGAAGCCGGCTTTGACGTGCCGTTCAAGACTGTCAGGACCGTCCTACCCTGATACTGACGGGCAACCACATAAACGCCTTTGAATGGTATGAACTGGATCTGTTTTCCTTTGATCACCACCTCATTTCCCTGACGCCAGTGCAGCAGACGTGAGAGCCATGAGAACATCGCCTGTTCACTCTTAGAGCGTCCCTCCTGTGTAAAACAGTTATGCGTGTCACCAGGGAATCCGCCAGGGAAGTCCTTACGCACGTTACCATCCGTCTTCTCCTTCGTACCGTTCATCAGCACCTCGGTACCATAGTACAGCTGGGGGATACGGTTCACCGTGAGCAGGAGTGCCAATGCCTGTTTCAGCGCCAGCGTGTCCTTGCCATTACCCAGGAAACGGTCTGTATCGTGATTCTCGATAAACGCCATCACACTTGAGGGATTAGGATACAGATAATCATAGACAAACGAGTTATAAAGGCGATTGAACCCCTGCCACCAGCCATCTGTCTCCTCGTACTTGGCCTGATTCAGCTTGTCGAAGAATGAGAAATCCATCACCGTCTTCAGATAAGTATTGTGCTCCGACAGTTTCGAGTCCTTCTGCCAGGCAGCCGTATAGGCAGGCTCAGTAACCCAGGTCTCACCAACCGTATTGAAGTGCGGATACTCCTCATCGAGTTCCTTCAGCCACTGTGCCATCGCATCAGCATAGGCATAAGGATAGGTATCCATACGGATGCCGTCGATACCCACTGTCTCAATCCACCAGATCGCATTCTGGATCAGATAGCGCATGAGATGCGGGTTATGCTGGTTCAGATCGGGCATCGAGGGTACGAACCATCCCTCCACCGTCTCCTTCAGGTCAACCTGTGAAGCATAAGGATCAACGACCGGTGTGAGCTTATAACTGGTCTGGAGATATGCGCTCTTAGCAGGCTCCGAGCCATCAGCATTGGCTGTAAAGCCGGTCATCGGATCACGACCGCTATTCTTCTCCGTCAGCCACTCAGGCGTGTTCAACCAGTCCTTGCTGGGCATATCCTTGGTCCAAGGGTGTTCAAACCCGCTATGATTAAAGATCATATCCATCACGATCTTCAGTCCCTTCTGGTGTGCCTCGTCACAGAGACGCTTATAATCCGCATTCGAGCCAAAGCGAGGATCTACCTTATAGTAGTTGGTGGTCGCATAGCCATGATAGGTTGCAAAACCGTTCTTGGAGTCGGGCGAGTTATTCTCGAGCACCGGGGTGAACCAAAGGGCTGTAACACCGAGCTCCTTGAAATAGTCGAGATGTTCACGGATACCATTCAGGTCGCCACCATGACGCAGACTAGGTTTCGAGCGGTCCTCCACATAATGGCGCATGCCTTTCACCTGTGCGGGATGGTTAGCCCCCTGCGCAAAACGGTCAGGCATCAGCATATAGAGCACATCCGCATTGGAGAATCCCATCCGCTTGTCGCCACTCATCTCGCGCGCTTTGAGCTGGTACTGCACCTTCACCCCCTTCTTGTCCTTCACGCTGCCACCAGCAAAGGTGAGCGTCATGGTGCCTGGCTGCGCATCACGCAGATTCAGGTAAACGAGCAGGTAGTTAGGCGAATCGAGGCGAACCAGACTGTCGATGACCACGCCCGGATAATCGGTTGCCACCCCCGCCACATCGCGGATACCTTGTCCATAAACCATCAACTGCACCTGAGGATTCTTCATCCCCACATACCAGTCAGTGGGTTCGATACGATCAATCACTTGTTTCTTAGCTGCACTCATCGTCAACATGTTTGCCATCAGGATGGCGGTTACTAATAAAATCCGTTTCATCGTTGTTCTTAGTTAATTATCGCGCTGCAAAGATAAAAATTTTCCTGATACGTTGTTCGCATCAGGAAAAAAATCCCATGACAACATGGGGACAAACGATTGCACAAATGTTTTATCTGCTCACGAAAGTGGTGATGCTGCGAGGAGCGAGTTGCACAGTCCCCGCGGTTGTGCCCACAGGTTTCAGGGTCTCGCCAGAGACATCAGATGTGCGGTACATCTGCCACTTGCCCTGAGTCGTATCAGAGAAGCCAAGCGATAATGCCTTCAGATCCTCGCTATAGTTGATGGCTACCACCACCCAACTGCCATCGGCATTGCGATAGGCAGAGCACATCACCCCGTAAGGATTGAATGCCGTGGACGAGGTGACCTCGTAGCGCACAGCACCAGGACGGATGAAACGGCTATAGTTTCCGAGTGCCCACATCAGACGAGAATCGACGGCATAGCCACTCTTCATCCCATCATGACTATAGACCCGGATGAGTCCATCCTTATAATCGCCACCCACTGAGCGCCACCACGACCAACTCTCAGCATCGGCAAACACCAGATCATGATGGATGACACGGGCCACATAGAGGGCAGTCTTCATCGAGAAGTCGTAGCCACCGCCACCACCTATCTCCTCGTCATTCCCCATGATACACAGCTCTGTCTGCCAGAATTTCAAGCCATATTTGGCGATGGTGTCGCGCAGTTCCTCACGGATCTGACGCATGTAAGGCACCGGGGTGTTGGTCCAATAGCTATGACCCACCATCAGGCGTGGCACTTGAGGCACATGCCCCAGATAGGTCTTGGTGCTATCCTTCGAGAAGAAGGTACGTATCTGATAGCCACGCTCCCATGTTGTCTCATGGGTAGCCAGCATGCAACGCAAATCACTCGACTCATCGACAATGATCTGTGTGGTGAGGCCCTGTTTCTTAAAAGCCTTACCTGTCTCACGTACCAAGCGGGCTATCTCACGGTTGGTGGCAGGCGACCCCTCCTGTTTGGGTCCCAGCCAGTTCCAGTGTCCATCAGGTTCGTTGACCGGACAGAGATAGTCAAAGTGGATGCCGTCGTGTGCCTCGACGCCCTTGACGGCTGTGGCCATAAAACGGGCAAAGTCATCGTAGCAGTCGTCTTTCAGATTGATGGTGCCGCCACGCCCTGTATTGGTAGCCAGTCCATTCTGGGTGAAATAGACGGGAGCAGAGTTAAGGAAAGCCAGGAAATAGGGCACGCCACGCTCCTTGGCCATGCGCAGGAACTTACGCTGACCAGCCTGTTTCGTCCAGTCGTAGGTCCCATCAGCCTTGAGGAAGCATTCCGTGCGCGTGCCTGGGTTAATCTGTGAGGCATCGCCCTGTTCAGCGCTCCCCGCGCCCAGGTTAAAACGCCATACCGAAAGGCCTATGCCACGGGGCTGTCCCTGTGCGTCGTTCTCTGTAGAGAAAAGCCAATCGGCAATCTTGTTCTGTTCCGACTCATCGTTCCACTGACCAATGAACTGCATCGACCAGGCATCGGAAGCCCCAAAATGCCGGATGGTCTGACGGGGCTCACCTGTCTGGATCGTAAAGGTCTGGGCTTGACACCCCACTGCGGCTGCCAATGCCAGTATGCTGATATAATGTTTCATCGTAGAATGTATTTCTTGCCGTTAATAATATAGATACCCTTCTTGGGGTTCTTAACCTGCTGCCCGCTGAGCGTCCATATCCTGTTGTCGTTGACCGGCTGCGCCTTCACACCGCTCACCCCACTCGACTGGCTGAGCGACATGACCACCGTGACGACAGCGCGAGCAGGAATCGCCATACGGCTGGCGTCGTTCAAGGTCGCATCATACTGCAGGTCGTTGTTCTTATCTGTCACATAGGTCTTCACGTCATCAGACTGATAACCAGCTACCGCCAAATCAACCTGACGGTTGCTGCGACTCATGTTGACCAACACCGTCACCAAGGTCTTGCTATCGGGCGAGAGCCAGGACGAAGCCATGAGGCCATTCAGCTCGTCAGCACCATCCACCTGGAGTCGTTTGTAGCCAGGACGGATAAAACGACTATAGTTGCCCAATACCCAGAGGTTCTTATCAGCGGTGAGCGTACCCCCTTGTTTGATATCGCCATAGCTCTCCTCACCCGTATCGCCCTTGGCATTCATACGGATGAGATAGAAACGGTTCTTCTGGCTCCATTTCTCCTGGGCAAAAGCGGTCCAATACGACCAGCCCGTCATATGACCATACACCAGATCACTATAGATGAGTTTACCCATATACAGGGCGATATCCATCTTGCTGGCTGCATCGTAGGTGGCAGGGAAGCCCGCTGATGTCTCAGGACAGGCATCCAGCATCGACCACTCTGTCTGCATCACCTCTACGCCGTATTTCGCCGCTTCGTCACGCACCTGCTGACGAACCTCCTTCAGATCGTTGTTGGTACGGAAGGTCCAATAGCTATGTCCCGCTGCCACCTTGGCCACTGTTGGCAGATTACCAACATACGTGGTGCTGGCAGGATCGAAGAACGCCTTCAGCTGCTGGTTGGCACGCGGTTCATTACCGCCATAGAGACAGCTCCACTTCGCTGCTTCCGGAATGAGGATCTGCGTTGTGAGCTGACGACTCTGCATGCTCTTATCGAGTTCCTTCACGAGGTTGGAGATATGCGTGTTCTCCCAGGGCGAGCCCTCCTGACCGTCCTTCCAGTCGAACTGCGGTTCATTGACCGGGTCGATATAGGTGACGGGATAGCCCGCATCCACAAAATGCTTAGTCGTTGTAGCGAGGAACTCCGCGAAGTCGTCGTAGCAGTCATCCTTGAGATTGCACTTGAGACTTTGTCCGTTGGTGTTGGCTTTGCCCGATTTAGTGAAATATACCGGTGCAGAATTAGAGAAAAGCAGGAAGTGCTCAACACCATAGTCTTTGGCCTGCTTCATGAACCACTGCTGCCCATCGCAGCGGGTCCAGTCGTAGGTGCCATCCGCATTGAGATAGCACGCTGCACGACGTGTCTCATCATCGATGTTGCTATTGGCAGCCTGCGCGGCTGATCCAGCACCGAGATTGACACGCCAGCAAGACAAACCGATACCTTCGGGATTGCCTTGGCTGTCCATCTGCTGACTGAAGAGCCAGCGAGCGGCCTTTGCCTTCTCATCAGCACTGAAATAATCGTTGACATACTCAGCCGTCCAACAGTCGCTGGCACCGAAGTCCTGTATGGTCTGAACGGTCTTGCTTGCATCGATGGAGATGGTGGCTGGTGGCAATGCCTCGCCAGCGCCCATATAGAAATCATCGAAGCAATAGGTAGCCTCGCCCCAACCCGAGCGTGGCTCGCTCCAGTTACAGCTCAGCACAATATAAATGGATTTAAGTGTTTGTCCGACAAAGGCGGCCATATCAATGCTGACACGCTCCCACGCGCCATCGCTGGTAAGCTTGCCCAGATACAGTTGACCGCTCTCCTCAGCCGTATTGAAGCCTATGCGCATCTCTTTGGGTTGGATACTACGATAGGCCATGAAAGTCAATATGCGATTGGCATCGCTGATGACCACTGGCTCCTGCAAGTCCAGAATCAGGAAGTTCTTCCACCAGTCGGCATCAGCCACATTCGTCGCTCCAACACATTTGGCGGAGCTGTTGACACCCGTCTTCACGGGATTGTCCATCACACGGGGCTTGACAGAGAAGAGACTTCCCTGATAGTCCTTGTTGATTTTCAACTTGCCTGCTGTGCCATCTTCGAAATTGGCCAGAAGCGTGGTCTGTGCATTTGCTGCCAGTGCCATGATTGCACTAACAAGAACTATCAGGGTACGTCTCATATCTCAATACGTGTCTATTGTTAAACCTGAAAACTCAATTAATTATAACCCGGGTTCTGCTTGATGCTACCATTAGACATGGTGATCTCAGAATTAGGAATGGGGAACAACAGGTCGCGCTTCTCATCGAAGTTATAACCCTTGTTAGAAGACTCGTTCTGGTTAGAGATCTCCCACTCATCGGTACTCTCAACCGTGTTGTAACGTACGAACGAGCCATTCTGACCCATCACATTGCAGATGGCAGGTTTGCCGTTATCATCCTTCCAACGACGGAGGTCGAACAGACGGTTACCCTCGAGTGCCAGTTCCAGACGGCGCTCCAGACGGATGGCATCGCGCAGCGCCTTACCTGTCGAAGTAACAGGATCGAGGTTGACACGGTCACGAACCTGGTTCAACGCCTTCTGAGCCTCACTGTCATTACCCAATGCGTTCTCTACCTCAGCCTTCATCAGCAGCACATCCGCATAACGCAGCACACGATAGTTCAAGGGGATGTGAGCCGCATCGTAGGGTGAAGGACGACGGTCAACAGGTATAAAAAGCTTCATGTTGGCACGTGCGCTCTTATGCTTGCTGGGGGTGATGATATAAGGATTGTCCTCATTCCAAGTAGGATCGCCCGGCACATCGGTCTGTCCGTGGTGTAAGATGGTGTACTTCAGACGGATATCGTCGCCGGCATCCTTGAAGGCCTTCTCCAAGTTACTGGTAGGACCGCCCCATGACCAACCAGAGTCATCGCGCGAACCGGTAACCACAGAGAAGCGCTCACCGACACCATAACGGGTATCCTCATTGGTCTGGAACTCAAAGAGTCCCTCCTTAGAGTTGTTGTAGTCCATGCTCCACACCTTAGAGAAATCGTCGAGCAGCTCGTACTCACCGCTGTTGATGACCGCGTCGAGCTGTGTCTTAGCCTCGTTGTACTTCTCCTGATAGAGATATACCTTACCCAGCAGACCCTGGGCGGCACCCTTGGTAGCACGTCCCATGTCAGCAGCCGCATAGGCAGAACGAACAGGGAGCACATCGATGGCCTCCTTCAGATCATTCTCGATGAAGGCATAGCTGTCCTCCAACGAAGCACGCTCGATGCCCTGTGTCTCACTTGGCATCTTCAGGCCCTCGATGATAGGCATACCACCAAAGTTACGTACCAGATCGAAGAACATGAAGGCACGCAGGAACTTAGCCTCACCAATCAGGCGGTTCTTATAAGCCTCATCATTGAATGTCAGTACAGGAATCTTCTGGATGGCAATATTACACTGTAAGATACCCTTCCAACGATACTGATAGAAGTTCTGAACGGCATTACCGCCCTCAATGGTGTTACCAGTATAATGACTCAGAGGCAGGTAGTCGCCTGGCTCCTGGGTGGTGTTACCCATCCATTCATCGTCGGTACACATATCCACCAGTCCGTAGTGCTTATAGATCTGCCACCAGTCGTCGCATGCCAGATAGGCATAGCAACCGATCACCTGGTTAGCGCACTCGTCTTCGGTAGCAAAGTAGTTGTTCATATCCTGCTGTCCCAGAATTGGTTCCTCAAGGAAACTTGAGCAGCTGGTCAGCGTAAGTCCTGCGGCTAAAGTCAAGCCAAATAATATCTTTTTCATATCTATATCCTATTAAAAAAATTAGAAATTGAGATTTACGCCCAGCAGGAAAGTGCGTGGGTTAGGATAGCCAGTCCAGTCGATACCAGCCTCGGTCACACTACCCATGGCAGCTGTCTCTGGGTCCATACCGCTGTAACCCGTGATGGTGAAGAGGTTCTGAGCAGAGAGAGACACACGTGCGGTTACCTTCGGACCAAGCACGTTCTTAGGCAGGGTGTAGCCAATCTGGAGCAACTTCAGACGCATGTAGCTACCATCCTCTACAAAGAAAGTAGAAGGCTTGTTGTGGTTGCCGTTAGCATCGTTGACAGAGAGACGAGGAATGCTGGTGTTGGTATTGTCAGCACGCCAAGCCTTATCGAAAGTGCCTGCAATCACGTTCACGCCATCGGTACCGAAGTAGCGATCCTTGTTCAGGTTATAGATATCATTTCCGAAGGTGCCATAGAACTGAGCCAGGAAGTCGAAGTTCTTATAAGAAGCATTCAGGTTGACACCCAGCATTACATCGGGGAATGGGTTACCGATATAGCTCTTATCAGCCTCATTGATCTTACCATCGTGGTTCATATCCTTATAGCGGAAATCGCCAGGTTGTGCATTGGGCTGCATCAGCTCACCATACTGACTGGTGTAAGAGCGCACCTCCGTCTCGTTCTGGAAGATACCATCAACAGTATAGCCATAGAACTGTGAGATGAGCTTGCCTGCCTCGTTACGGATGATGTTATCACCATTATGGCTACCGGTATAGATATAGTCACCGTTCAAGGTGACAGCCTTGTTCTTAACACTTGAGAGGTTTACGCCAACACCATAGTTGAAGTCGCCAGCATGATCCTGCCAGTTGATGCCCAGCTCCCAACCGGTAGCACGCATCTCACCAACATTCTCCCACATCTGACCATTCCACATAGGATAACCCAACAGCAGCAGGTTGTCTTTCTTCATCAGCATGTCGTGGCTGGTCTTACGGAACCAGTCAGCAGTTACGCGCAGACGGCTCTGCAGGAAGGCAGCGTCGATACCGACGTTGTAATCCTCAACGGTCTCCCACTTCAGTTTCTGGTTACCGATACCACTCACCTGTGAGCCAACAACGATCTGGTTACCCAGCACATAGCGCATGGTACCAATGCTGCTCAGATAAGCGGAGTTATCGATATTCTGGTTACCGACCTTACCCCAGCCCAAACGGAGCTTCAGGTCATCCACCACTTTCTGCTTCTTCATAAACTCCTCGCCAGTGATACGCCAGGCAGCACTGACAGCTGGGAAGGTGGCGTACTTGTTTCCTGTAGCGAACTTAGATGAGCCATCGACACGTACGCTGGCAGTCAGATAGTACTTCTCAGCATAGTTATACATCACACGTCCGAGGTAAGAAATCAGACTGGTATATGAGTTGTAACCGTTAGCATAGTCATCTGCCGTACCAGCGCTGACATAGCGCAGGGTATTGACATTCGATGGGATATCATAGCGATAGCCCTGCAGATAGTAGTTCTGGAAGCGCTCCATGGTGTAACCAGCCATCACATTGAGATGATGCTTCTGGTTAAAGGTGTTCATATAGGTCAGGGTGTTGGTCCAGTTCCAGTCAACCCAGTTCTCTGTCGTGCGCTTAGCCTGGTTACGATCCGCTTTCTCCAGGTTGTCGATAAAGAAAGTAGGTGTGAACTCATCTGTGAGACGGAAGCGAGCGTTAAGACCAAACTGTGAACGGAAGGTGAGCCCCTTGATGGGGGTGATGCTCACGAATGGGGTTGCCAGCAGACCATACTCGTCAGCGCCGGCATCCATACGGTTCATCGAAGCGACGGGGTTCCACTCCTGGTTGTTGTTTGAACGTGCATAGTGGCTGTAGGGATTGCTATCCCACTCGCTCTCAGGACGATAGATAGGTGTTGTGGGGTCCATACCCATAACCGCTCCCATCAAATTGGGCGTGTTCTCCCAGTTCTCATAGCGTGGTGTGAAGTCGATACCGGCCTTAACCACCTTGTTGAAGTTGTATTCCATCGAGAAACGGGCAGACAGTTTCTGCCAGTAACCGGTCTTATACTGTGAATCCTGACGATAGTAACCAATATTTGAAGAATAGATGAACTTATCGTTACCACCCGAGAAACCGAAGTTATAGTTCTGCTGGAGTGCAGTACCCTTGATCACCTCGTCCCACCAGTCGGTGCTACCACCGCCTTTGAAAGGCGACACCTGACCATCATTGGTATAACGGGCATTGTAAACTTTCTCATACTCAGCAGCGCCAGCGATGTCGGGCTTAGAGAGTGTCTGGAAACCCACTGTGGCAGAAGCTGTGAACTTGGTAGCACCAGCAGCGCCCTTCTTCGTAGTGATCAGCACAACACCATTAGAAGCACGTGTACCATAGATAGCGCTGGCAGAAGCATCCTTCAGCACCTGCATCGACTCAATATCATTCTGGTTGAGGAAGTTGATATTGGTGCCCACAGGCATGCCGTCAACCACATACAGTGGGTCGGAACCGTTGATGGTGGATACACCACGGATGATGACACGAGGCGTAGCGCCAGGACCACCAGCGCCAGTTACCTGTACACCGTTGACCTGACCCTGCAGGGCGTTCATCACGTTACCGGTAGAGAGTTTCTCCAGTTTCTCACCCTTGATGGCAGAGATAGAACTGGTGAGGTCACCCTTCTTGGCCACACCATAACCGATGACCACCACCTCGTTGAGGTCGTTGGCATCTTCAGCCAGCGACACGCTGATCACGGTCTGACCGTTAACGGCCTTCTCGACAGTCTTGTAACCTATCGAAGAGATGACCAGTGTAGCATGCTTGTCAACACTGATGGTAAAGTTACCGCTGATATCGGTTACCGTACCATGCCCACTACCCTTCACTTTGACAGTGGCACCAATCAGAGCCTCATTCGTACTTTTCTCTGTTACATTACCTTTCACCGTGATGGTCTGGGCATTCAAAGCCAGAGCAAACACGGCAATCAGCATGGTTAATACATATCTTTTCATATTATTCTCTGTTTTTCGTTTCTTCAACTTTATTTATTATTTCACGGGGATGAGTCGTGAACGCATCAAGTGATAATCGAACTCGAAGCGATACTTTCCTGTAGCAGGAACGGTCATCTTCTTCATGTTATCACCGCCATTGAGCGTGTTCTTCTCGTTAGCATCACTGCCATCAAAACGCCAGAAAGGCTCTGGCCACCAACCCCACCAGTGTGTAGCAGAGATTGTGAACTCGACCTGTGTGCCAGCCTCGTAGGTGCCCTCACGATAGAGCAGATAGGGGTTCTTGGCATCCTGGTTCAGAATATAAGCGCCATCGTTCTGATTGGTAGTCCAGTTGCCAGCACCATCTGGCAGTCCAGCACCAGCCAGGCAGATCTGTGCAGGCTGATTGCCACTGCCATCACCAAAGTCAAAGGTGGTGGTGCCATTCAGTGTCAGAGGGTAAGTGTAGTCTTTACCATGCAGCTTCACCGTCTGGGCTGCTGGGGTATAAGTCTTCACGCTATACTTGCCAGTCTTGGTATTCAACTTAATCTCATAATAGGCCACCTTGTCGAGTACGATACCCTGAGCCGCATCGGGATTATTAGCCAGCAGATTGACATTATCTGCATCAGGCCCGAAGCAGATAGGCTCGAAATCGGTCATCTGAGGGATGAAACGCACCTTGGTGCCTGCCTTCTGGTTGTAATAATGAGCGGTGTACTCAAACTTGCCAGTGTGGTCGATGAGCATAGGCACACCAAACACGTCACTCGACAACTCTGCCGCCGTCTCCACATCAGCCAGATACATCTTCTCGAAGTCGGGCATCTCGCTGACAACGATGTTTGTTGCGACCGAAGTCTCGTTGTTGAACGTGTCAAAGACGGTAACGGTCATATCATAGCTACCAGTGACATTGGCTGGCAACAGATAGGCCTTACTCAGATCAAAGGTCGATACGTTTCCTGTCTCAATGGTCTCATCAATCTTCAGATCGTTGCTGACCACACGGATGCCCTTCAGCACCTTATTATCTGAAACAGAGCAGTTGAGCTTGAACTTTGGATTTGGACCTACCAGCACGGTCACCTCCTGGGAAGGTGCCACGGTAAAGTTTGGCTGTGTGAAGTCGCCATCAGCGGTCACCGTCACAGTAGCCGTCTGCTTGTTGCCTACCACATCCTCTACTGTTATCAGCACAGGGAAAGAGCTGGCATCGGTCCAGTCCTTCGTGTAGTTACGCTGGTAAGTGTACTTCAGTGCATACTCCGTCTGGAGCTCATCATAGAGTTCAAGCAGGTTGATGGTCTTGTCGAGCATCATCCCCTCGTTTTTCAGATTGATAGACTTGATACCATCGGCATCCTTGACTGTTCCCTCGATGGTGAACTGTCTGCCAGCCTCTGTCTGAATGTGATCAGAAGGCAACATGATTGTTGGAACCTGGTTATCCACTGCCGAATAACCATCGTCATCACTACATGACATGAGACCTCCTGCCAAGACAGGAAGTGCAAACATCATTAGCCAACTCTTCTTTAGATAGTTAGTCATTTGATACATACTTAATTTAATATTATAATTGATAGTTACTATTGTATTCAGAGATTTCCGGGCTGCAAATATAGATACAGACCGTTAAAAGGACGGTCATAAATCGAGCAAATACGGTAACTATTCATGCAATGATTGAAATGTGATGCTTGTTTTTACGATTTATTATGTATCTTTGCACCATCATAGTGAGGAAGAGATGCGTATGAAAACTAATAGATGGAGATACTGCTGCATGATAGGCCTGTGGATAGCCATTACAGCCATCTGCCAGGGCGCTAACGAGATCAAGGTGCTGGGCTACCAGGAGGGTTTATCGAGCAACTATGTCGTAGGAATAGCCCAGGACAAATATGGGTTCCTCTGGTTTGCCACAGAGGAAGGTCTGAACCGTTTCGATGGTTCTAACTTCCAGGCCATCTATAAGATTAACGGTCTGCCTGGCAATGAACTGAACTGTGTGGCTGATGATGCCAAACGCCCTGTAATGTGGATAGGCACCCAGCGCGATGGCCTATGCGCCTTCGATTATGAGACCAACCTGTTTACCTATTATCAGCATGACGACAAGAACGCTCACAGCCTGATTACCAACGACATCACCAATCTCTTTCCTGCCAGCGATGGTCAGCTCTGGATTTCCACCTATTGGCGTGGTGTGGACCGGTTCAACCCTACTACCGGCACATTCACACACTACAATAGTGAAACCATCAAGGGGCTGAGCAGCAATAAGACCTGGTGCGTGATGGATGACGGCAACGGTCGACTCTATATTGGTCATGTCCTTGGAGGCATGAGCATCATCGATCTGAAGACGCAGAAGGTGATAGCCCATTTCAGTCATTCGCAGGAGCACAACTCCCTCTCGGGCGATGATGTACACTGCATCTTCAAGGATAAGAACGACAATATATGGGTAGGTACGGATAATGGGTTGGACCTATATGATCCGCTGAACAATAACTTCATCCATTTCGTTGACAGCGAACGACTGAACCGCCGCATCTTTGACATCAAACAGTTTGACCAGACCCTCTGGTTGGCTACTGAGCAGGGTGGCATAGCCATCATCGACCTCTCAAGACGCCTTTTCTCGCCCGACAACCAACCACCAATCAGCTATATCACAGAGGGAGATCATAGCGACAACCTGAGTGGCAACTCCATCCGTTGCTTGATGCAAGACCGCTTCGGCAATGTGTGGGCAGGCATGTTTGGAGCAGGCGTCAACGTGATTATGCCCCGTCAGAATGCGTTCACCAATGTGACCCATACCACCAATCTCAATGAGAAGAGCACCAATGCCATGAGTGTGCTAAGTGTGGTGCTCGACAACGACCAGCATATCTGGGCAGGCACCGACGGCAAGGGAATCGAGGTCTATTCGTCCGACGGGCAGAAGATAGCCACATACCAGCAGAACGAGTTGAGCACGGTACAATCATCATACCGCGACTCCAAAGGACGACTCTGGCTAGGCAACTTCCGTTATCATGCCTACGTATGGACACCACAAGCGAAATCCTTCAAGCAGCTGCTGCCATCTCAAATTGTAGATGTACGCACCTTCTTTGAAGACAAGAAGAACAAGGTGATGCTAGTGGGCACCAGCAATGGTCTCTACGAGGTGGATATGACCACCCTTGAAGCGAAAGCGAAGCATAGCTTCAAGTTTCTGAATGATGTACGCGCCATACAGAAGGATGGCAAAGGCAGGATCTGGATTGGATTCTTTGGTGGAGGTCTTGAGATCTACGATACCAACTACCGTCTGTTGGAACGGTTTAACACCTCAGAGAACTTCCCATCCAATACCGTCAGTCAGATTCTGAAGGACCATCGGGGCACGATGTGGATAGCCACCGCAGAGGGTCTGGTACATTTTGACAACATACACAACCTGCATTACAAGGTCTATACGACCGCCAACGGACTAAGGAATGCCAATATCCGCGCCATCGCTGAAGACAGCAAAGGCAATATCTGGGTGAGCACCAACAAAGGTATCAGTTGCAAGCGCGCTGACAGCGAGACCATATCCAACTACGGACACAATGAGAGTTTCCTGAACGGTGTGTTTCATGGCGGCGCTGTTGCGATGGATAACGAGCAGAACATCTACTTCGGTTCGTCATCAGGTCTCTACCGTTTCTCGCCGGAGCATGTCATGGCGCACATTGAGACACCCGAGGTGTACATCACAGGCGTCACCCTCTTTATGAGCGATAAAGAAGGTACCGACAGCACCCAGTCCCTGATCGGTCAGGACCACCTGTCATTGAGCTATCACGAGGATCTCTTCCGCATCCGTTTTAACATCCAGGACTACTCACTGGCAGACCAGATAGAATATTCATACCGCATCAAAGGCCTTGGCAAAGAAGCCTGGCAGACAACAGCAGACAATGAGATCACCTTCCGCGACCTGCCGCCAGGCCATTATCTGCTGCAGGTACGCTGTCGACTGAGGAATCAGGAATGGGGAGAACAATATGCCGAACTACAGATAGACATAGCCCCACCCTTCTGGCTGTCGTGGTGGGCGTGGTCGTTCTATATCCTCTGTATCATGGCGCTGGTCGTGTATCTGCTGAATGCCTACAAGCACCGCCTGCGACTGGAATACCTGCTCATGTCGGAGAAACGTGAGCATGAGCACCAGCAGAGCCTGAACGAAGAACGCCTGCGATTCTACACCAACATCACCCACGAACTGCGCACACCGCTAACGCTGATCATAGGGCCGTTGGAAGATCTGGCTAAGAACAGCGATATCCCCCAGAAAGCCAAGCACCGTTTGGCTGTTATCCACCAGAGTGCCGTCCGTTTGAACAATCTGATTAGTGAACTGCTGGAGTTCCGTAAGATGGAGACCCAGAACCGCAAGTTATGTGTAGCGAAAGGCAATATTGTGGAAGCTGTCAGAGAGGTTTGTTTGAAATATGAGGAACTGAACCGCAAGGACAGTCTGAATATCAAGTTCCTGGCTCCACAAAGCCATATCGAGATGTGGTTTGACAAGGAGGTTATCACCATTATTGTAGATAACCTGGTATCGAATGCCATCAAATATACAGAGAAGGGCGAAGTAACGATTACCATCGACCAGAAAGACAAAGATGTGCACATCTCCGTGGCAGACACCGGCTACGGCATTGCGCCTGAGGCACTGTCACACCTGTTTGAACGCTATTATCAAGTAGGGGGCGAGCATCAGGTGTCGGGCACCGGCATCGGTCTGTCACTGGTGAAGAACCTGGTAGAGCTGCACCATGCCAGCATCAAGGTGAACAGCACCGCTGGCGAAGGCACCTGTTTCTCTATCACCCTGCAAGCCGACTATAACTACCCCAACGACTTACATGCAGAGCCCCAGAAGGCGGAAGCACCCAAGCCGTTGGCTGACATGGAAGAGACAGAGGTGGAGGGTGGCGAGATGCCCACGATGCTGGTCGTAGAGGACAATAAGGACATACGCGACTATATCGAGGAATCGTTCAGCGATCAGTTTGCCATCCATACGGCCTCTGACGGAAAAGAGGGACTGACGATGGCCCAGCAGATTCTGCCAGATATCATCATCAGCGACGTGATGATGCCTAACATGAATGGTAACCAGATGTGTCGCTCACTGAAGACCAATCTCAACACCAGTCATATACCCATCATCCTGTTGACAGCCAAAGACTCGCTGACAGCCAAAGAAGAGGGCTATGACTCTGGTGCCGACTCGTATATCACCAAACCGTTCAGTCACTCACTGCTGGCCAGTCGAATCAAGAACCTGCTGAAACAGCGCCAACGTCTGTCGAGCGTGCTCACTGCCTCAGCCGCACAAAACGACCAGACAGAGAAGCAAACGATTCTGAAAGAGTCGATGAGCAAGATTGACCAGGACTTCTACAACACCCTGAACCAGTATATCGACGAGCGCATCTCCAGCGAGATTGACGTGAACTATCTGGCAGAGAAACTGTGCATGAGCACCAGCACACTCTATAGAAAGATGAAATCGCTAACGGGGCTCTCGACCATAGAGTACATCCGCAAATACAAGATGCAGTATGCCGAGAGACTGATGATGGAGGGAAAATATACCATCTCTGAAGTGGCCTACATGTCGGGCTTCAACAGCATCAACTACTTCCGTCGCTGCTTCAAGGAAGAGTTTGGCGATGTACCTTCCGACTATCTGAGAAAGTTGAAACGCTAACACGGGGCCATGACATTATTATGAATACGTTTGGCTAATTCGACGGAAATGATTAACTTTGCAGCCGTATGAAGATATTTGCTATTGGCATGAACTATGCCGCACATAACCAGGAACTGCACGGAACGCTGAAGCGCCCCGACGAGCCTGTCATATTTACGAAGGCTGATTCAGCCATACTGAATCAGGGTAAGCCATTCTTTATCCCCGACCACCTGGGACGTATCGACTACGAGACAGAGGTGGTGGTTCGTATCTGCCGTTTGGGTAAGAACATCCCCGAACGGTTTGCCCATCGCTACTACGATGCGGTGACCGTAGGTATCGACTTTACAGCCCGCGACCTGCAGAAAAAGGCCAGCGAGGCAGGACAGCCCTGGACCATCTGCAAGGGCTTTGATGGCTCGGCAGCCATCGGCGAGTGGGTGCCCAAAGAGAAGTTCATAGACCTTCAGGCCCTACATTTCCATCTGGATATCAACGGACAGACAGTTCAGGAGGGCTGCACCAGCAATATGCTCTACAAGATTGATGAGATTATCGCCTATATCTCGCAGTTCTTCACCCTAAAGACGGGCGACATCCTCTATACCGGCACGCCTGCTGGCGTGGGCCCCGTGAAGATTGACGACCACCTGGAAGGCTGGCTCGAAGAGCGCAAAGTGCTGGAGTTTAATTGCAAGTAACGCAATAAAACTCAGCTCTTTACGTTTATAAGATAGTGAATACCATCTGCAGACTGATTATAACCCTGCTCCTGATGGCTATTGGCAGTGCCGCCAAGGCAGAAGGACGCTATGCGGAACACTCTGTGCTCCGCGAGGGTACATGGGCCAAAATCAGCGTGAAAGCAAGCGGCTTCCATCACCTGTCGGATGCCCTTATCAGGAAAGCCGGCTTCAGCAATCCCAGCAAGGTCAAGATCTATGGTTACGGCGGTGCCATGCTCCCCGAGAAACTCACGGGCGACTACCTGACAGCAACTGACGACCTGCACGAGATCCCCACCTGCACCATTGGTGGCAAACGCTTGTTTTATGCCGTAGGCCCAGTGACATGGGAGCAGAAAGCGTCACTCTCGCGCACGCGTAATCCCTATTCCGACTATGGCTACTATTTCCTGACAGAGAGCGACAGTGAGCCCCTGACTGTTGACAGCACGACCTTTGCCTCAGCCCACTACCCTGCCAACAACGACTACCACCAACTGTACGAGGTGGACAACTATGCGTGGTTCCATGGTGGTCGCAACCTGTTTGACAAGACCCTCTTCGCCATAGGCCAACCGCAGACCTTTACCCTGAGAGCCACAGGCAGCACCGGTCATATAGGCATTGCGCTGACTGCTGACGGCGACTATGAGGCAACTGTCCAGGTAAACGATTCGACGATTGCCAACATCAACAAGCACCTGTCGCTCGACAACTATACCAAAGCTGACGAACAGCTCTATCAGTATCAGCTGTCCAACCTGCAGGCAGAGAACACCATCCGTGTCACCCAGACAGCCGGTAGCAACCTGCGCTTAGACTATATCGACCTGCAGCACGATGTGGCCACCCCACTGCAACTGAACGGTACGCTGCCCGAGCCCGCCTATGTGTATCGCATCACCAACCAGGACCATCATGCTGACACAGCTGTTGATATGGTGATCATCATTCCCACATCGCAGCACCTGTTGGCACAGGCAGAACGTCTGAAAGCACACCATGAGCAACACGACAACCTGACGGTACGCATCGTACCAGCAGACGAGCTCTATAATGAATACAGCAGCGGCACGCCCGATGCCACGGCTTATCGCCGCTACATGAAGATGCTATATGACCGCGCCACCAGCGACAGCGACAAGCCGCGCTACCTGCTGCTGATGGGCGACAGCGGCTGGGACAACCGCATGAACACCAGCGAGTGGAGCGGTTATACCCCCGACGACTTCCTGTTGTGCTACGAGAGCGACAACTCGTTCAGTCAGGTGAACTGTTTTGTAAGCGACGACTTCTTCTGTCTGCTCGACGACGAGGAGGTGATACAGCAGAACCATGGCGGCAACACCTATACCGGGCTACCCGACATCGCTGTGGGACGCCTGCCAGCGCGTACCCCTGAAGAGGCAAAGATACTGGTAGACAAGATTATCAGCTATGCCAACAACACCCATGCCGGTGCCTGGCAGAATGAGATCTGTATGATGGGCGACGACGGCAACGAGAACTCGCACATGCGCACAGCAGATAAGGTGGCCACCCTGATAGAGACAGAGTTCCCCGACTTTAATGTCGACAAGATCTATTGGGATGCCTATGAGCGGCAGTCGTCATCGACAGGCTACAGCTACCCTGACGTGACGCGTCTCATCAAACAGCAGATGGAGAAAGGCGCACTCATCATGAACTACTGTGGTCATGGGGCTGCCTATGCCTTGAGCCACGAGTTGGTGATGAAGCTAAAAGACTTTGAGACCCAACAATCCAACTACCTGCCATTATGGATGACCGCCTCGTGCGACATCATGCCATTCGACGGACAGGAAGACAACATCGGCGAGACGGTGATGCTGAACAGCAAAGGTGGCGGCATCGCCTTCTTCGGAACCACACGAACCGTCTATGCCACCTATAACGAGGTGATGAACCTGGCGTTTACCAGATATGTGCTCACCCCAGGCATCACGATAGGCGAAGCCGTGCGACTGGCCAAATGCGAGCTGGTGAGCAAAGGCAGCGACCTGACCTGTAACAAACTGCAGTACACCCTGTTAGGCGACCCGGCCCTGCAGTTGGCCATCCCCAGACAGCAGGTGGTGATAGACAGTATCAATGGCAGGGCAGCCAACGAGCCCATTCTGCTGGCTGCCGGTTCTGTGGTCACACTGGTTGGACACGTGGCACTCAACAATGCCATCGACACAGACTTCAATGGTACTGTCAACCTATCGGTAAGAGATGCTGAGGAGACCATCACCTGCCGGCTGAACAACACCACCAGCGAGGGTGCAGAGAAAGCCTTTGTCTATCAGGACCGTACCAAGTATCTCTACCGTGGCTCGGACCATGTTGCAGAGGGGGTGTTCCATCTCACCTTCACCATTCCCAAGGATATAAGCTACACCGATGGTAACGGACTGATGACCCTCTTTGCCCTGAGCAGCGACAAACGCCGCTCAGCCCACGGCAAACACGAACAATTCGAGCTGATAGGCAGTGAGACGACACATACCGACTCTATCGGGCCCTCAGTGTATGGCTACCTGAACGCCAAAGCATTCAAAAACGGCAGCAAGGTGAACACCACCCCTTATTTCTCTGCTGAGATCTACGATGAAAGTGGCATCAATGCCTCTGGCAACAGCATCGGTCACGACCTGACCCTCATCATCGATGGTGATATGAACAAGACCTACAACCTGAACGACTATTTCGAATATGACTTCGGTGACTACCGTTCGGGCAAGGTAGGATTCAGCATCCCCGAGCTGAGCCTGGGACAGCACAGACTGACCTTCAAGGCATGGGATATCCTGAACAACTCGTCGACCATAGAGTTGGCCTTCGAAGTGGTGGAGAACGCTGATGCTGGCGAGTTCAACGTGGCGTGCACCCAGAACCCTGCACATACCAATGCCCAGTTTGTCATCACCCATAACCGTATGGGCAGCGAACTGAAGGTGCGACTCGACGTGTACGACCTGTCGGGACGCCAGGTATGGCAACAAACCGATACCGCCACGCCTGTCAGCGACACGATGACCATCGACTGGAACCTCAGCGTGGCTGGCGGCAGCAGACTGCACACCGGCCTCTACCTGTGCCGCATCACCCTGAACGACGGTCATTCGAAAACCGTTAAATTACTTATCAAGAGCAATAATTAGTTACAGAAAAACGTTATAAAGATATGATGAAAAGAAACCGAATACATACCTTTAGACGGGCGATAGTCGTATTATTCGCCATCCACTCGTCGCTGTTCACCGCCTCCGCACAGGACAGTAAGAACGTGATGTTCAACCCCGTGGAGCACGCCGTGATATCACAGACCATCGCTCCCGATGCCCGTGGCGCCAGTATGGGTGACGTGGGTGCCGCCACTGATCCGGATGTGAACTCCCAATACTGGAACCCCGCCAAATACCCTTTCTGCATCAGTAGGGCAGGTGTAGCGCTGAACTACACCCCATGGCTGCGCCAACTGGTGAACGACATCGACCTGGCTTATCTGGCTGGCTATTACCGCATTGGCGATTATTCTGCCATCAGCGGCTCATTGCGCTATTTCTCGCTGGGTGAGGTGTTTGCCAACGACGGCATGACGGTGAAACCCTATGAGATGTCGATAGATGTGGCCTACTCGATGATGCTGAGTGAGAAATTCTCGCTGGCAGCAGGTATCCGTTGGATATACAGCGACCTGCGCTATGACTACAGCGAAGACTCCAAACCCGCCTCAGCTTTCGCTGCTGACTTGGCGATGTACTATAATAACTACGTGATGTTAGGCAGTCGGGAGTGCCAGTTGGGCATTGGTCTGAACCTCTCAAACATCGGTAGTAAGATCAGCTACTATGGTGACGACGAGAGTCAGTTCCTGCCAGCCAACCTGCGTTTAGGCGCCTCGCTGATGGTACCCATCGACGAGTACAACCGTTTCTCGATTGCCGCTGACGCCAACAAGCTGCTGGTGCCCACCGTGCCCCGCCAGAAAGAAGGAGAATCGAACAGCGACTATCAGGACCGTGTGCGCCGTGAGTATAGCGACATCAGCGCCATCAGCGGTATGTTCAAGAGTTTCAGCGATGCGCCTGGTGGATTCAGCGAAGAGATGAAAGAGATACAATGGAGCATCGGTGCGGAATATGTGTACCACGACCAGTTCTCGCTACGTGCGGGCTACCACCATCAGGATGAGTCGAAGGGTAACCTGAAGTATTTCACCGTGGGCGGCGGCTTCAGGATGAATGTATTCTCGCTCGATGTGGGCTACGTGATCTCTACCGCGCGCAGCAACCCACTCGACCAGACGCTGCGTTTCTCGCTGACATTCGACATGGACGGAATCAAAGATTTATTTAGAAAATAATATGAAGATAAGAGTTGGAATGGGCTATGATGTCCATCAGTTAGTAGAAGGCCGCGACCTGTGGATGGGCGGCATTAAGATAGAACATAGTAAAGGATTATTAGGTCACAGCGATGCTGATGTGCTGTTGCACGCCATCTGTGACGCCCTGCTGGGTGCCGCCAACATGCGCGACATAGGCTATCATTTCCCCGACACCGCAGCATTCACCGACGGCATGGACAGTAAGGTGATCCTGAAGAAGACCATCGAACTGATAGCCACCAAAGGCTATCAACTGGTGAACATCGACGCCACCATCTGTGCAGAGCGCCCCAAGATGAATCCGCACATCCCCGAGATGAAAGCCTGCATGGCCCAGATCATTGGCTGCGACGAAGACGATATCTCCATCAAAGCCACCACCACTGAGAAGCTTGGCTTCACAGGTCGTGAGGAAGGCATCTCTGCCTACGCCGTGGTGCTGATAGAGAAGGTATAAAAAGAGCGATGCCACAACCCTCACGAGCTGTGGCATCACAAAAGCCTATGTTTAACTAAAAATCCTTTTCGTATAAAAAAGAAATTTTCAGCCCAACAGGACCAAAAATTTGAAAGTTTAAAAGGGAGCTTCACAGCGACCTCCAGTTATCCCACTGTTGAAAACTTTCTTTTACCAATAACTAAAAACCTAAAACTA